>Ga0153970_1000179_pt1 | contig 12568 bp, 9 predicted proteins | sample TSGA054MetaG_FD_102280 | JGI IMG/M metagenome (GOLD analysis project Ga0153970, IMG submission 102280) | Attine ant fungus gardens microbial communities from Georgia, USA - TSGA054 MetaG | ecosystem: Host-associated > Fungi > Mycelium > Unclassified | place: USA: Georgia, George L Smith State...
AAAAGGAAATGGGGGGGGGGAAAAAAAGAAAACAAATAAATGGAAAGGAAAAAACCCTCGGGAATGTGTACAAAAACCCAAAGATAAATTTTTTTTTTTTTTTTTTTGAAGCGGAGTGAATGCGGAGAACGGAGTCGAGGAAATGGAATAGAGGTAATTTAGGGTCGTAATGGTCCCAGTTTAGACAGATACTTGAGATGAAAATCATTTAGTAATTCTTTAGCGTGCTCCAGTTCCATTGCTGGTAACCATTCAGAGTTGTTGTTGGTATCTTCGTATCCTAGCCATATAACCTTATAGAGCAGTTTGCACGCCCTCTGGCAGTCAATCTTGGAGTCGACTATCTTGGAGATCTCATATTCTGGTTCTCCGTTGATGATTACCAGTGCTGGCGGAGGTTCGGAGCGCTGCTGGAAGGTGTTGGGTGTGGCTGGTTTGAGCATAGAGACATGGAATACAGGATGGACGGCTCTCATGGTCTCCGGAAGGCAGAGTGTAAAGGATTGCAGACTAGGCTGGGCGATTATCTCGTATGGTCCGAGGTACTTTTTGGAGAGTTTTTTCGATGGGCAAGTCGTCCGGAAGTACTGTGACCTGACAAATACTGATTCTCTGACTTGGAAGTCCGGTGGTTGTTGTCGACATGAGTCGGCAGAGGGTTGATATTGTCTTTGGGCTTTGGCGATTTCCTCTTTGAGCGTGTCTTGTAATTCGTCAAGATTAAGTACGAAGTCACGGGCACAGGAAGAGGCTATATCTCACTCTGGGTATACATTGAGGTTAGGATGGTATCTTTTGTCGGTGAAAAAAGGAGAGACACCAGTGGTAGCACTAGGGGTATTGTTGTAAGCAAATTCCGCCAGGGGTAACAGTTCGGACCAGTTGTCCTGTTGGTAATTGCAATATATGCGGAGATACTGTTCCAATGTCTAATTAGTCCGTTCCGCTTGACCGTTTGCCTCCAGATGGTATCCGCTGGTAAAGTGAAGTCTCATGTCTAGGGCAGTACCTAGAGAGCGGAAGAAATGAGAGACAAATTCTGAGCCGCAGTTGGACGTAACATGAGACGAAACTCCATGCTTTGAAAAGACGTGAATCACGAAAAGGTGTGCTAGTTCCACTGAAGTGATGGTGTCGTGAGTGGGGATGAATATGGCTTGTTTCGACAGGTGATCCACTATAACAAGGATGGTGTCGAAACTGGAGGAGGAAGGGAGTTTCTCTATGAAGTCCATAGAAATTAAATTCCATGGGCATTCCGGGATAGGAAGTTGTTGGAGGGATCTGTATGGTCTGTGACGCTGTGGTTTGGATCGCATATAGGTAACGCAAGACTTACAGAACTTTTGTACGTCGTCATGGATATTCGGCCAGGTATAATGTCTCTGGATGAGTTCCAGTGTCTTATTCTGTCCCAGATGTCCTGCTAGGACATGGTCGTGGTGATACTGGAGAACTCGGAGTCGTAGGTTGTCGTTATCTGAAACATACATTCTGCCGTCGAGTCTGAGAAAACCTGCGTCATCTTTGGACTAACGTCCTTCTGGATGGGATAGGTGGTTGGAGATGGGAGTGTCGGAGGGAAGTGTTGCCAGGATATCAGAGTGGAGTTGGTTTTGATTCAATATTGTGGCTGTGCAAAGTATTGGAGTGGTCAGAATGGTTGTTCAGAGAGATGCTGTGATTTGTTTATGAGTAAAAACTGGACAGAAGTTATGAGGGTTCACTGAAGCGTAGCCATTATCTCCCCCCTTTGGGTAGACGTCCTATCGTCTAGTGAGTGTGTCCGGTTTGGTGCCAAGGCACCCAGAGCAGAAGCGAATTACAAGGTTGAATTGAGAGAGGTACTCCAACCATCTTGCTTGTCGGCGCGTTAGAATCTTGGTTGTTGAGAAATATTCCAAGTTCTTGTGATCCATTACAATGTCGATTGGTGAAGCGGACCCCTCTAAATAGTGTCACCAGATTTTGAAGGCTTCGAATATTACGAGTAATTCTTTGTCATGGACATCGTAGTTGAGTTCCGGAGCGGAGAATGTCCTGGAGTGGAAGGCTACTGGGTGGATCTCATTATCTTTAGTCATAATGGAGAGAATAGCAGCAAGAGCGTAGTCTGAGGCATCGGTTTCCATGACGAGTTATGCGTCTGGAACCCAATGCGTAAGGATAGGAGCAGAGGTGAAGGCTTGTTTCAGGGTGTTAAATGCTATCTTACAATCGTCGTCAAAGTTCCACAGAGTGTTTTTTCTAGTGAGACGAGTGAGTGGAATGACTATGTCTGAATAATTGAAAATGAAACGTCTGTAGAAGTTGGCGAAACCTAAGAAGGACTGGATATCCTTTACTTTCTTTGGTTCCGGCCATTCCTGAATGGTTTTCACTTTAGCGTCGGACATGGTCAAACCAGATGGAGATAGAACATAGCCTAGGTATTCAACGGAATCTGAATGGAACTCACATTTTTCTGCCTTCACGTACAATCCCGCTTTTCGGAGCCTCTTTAATACTTCTTTGACGTGCTTCCGGTGTTGCGTAATATTATCGGAGTAGATCAGGATGTCGTCTAAATAGACTACTACACACACATCCAGTAGATCAGAGAACACGTCGTTCATGAAGCGTTGGAAAGCAGCTGGGGTGTTAGTTAGTCCGAACGGCATTACTGACCATTCAAAAGCACCATAGCGAGTCCGGAAGGCGGTTTTCCATTCGTCCCCTTCAGCAATGCGGACCAAATGATATGTGTGCCGAAGGTTGATCTTGGTGTAAATACGAGCTTTACGAAGGGAATCTAAGAGGTCGGAAATAAGGGGAAGTAGGTACCGATCCTTTTTTGTGATCTTATTGAGTCCACGAAAGTCTACACAGAGTCAGAGGAAGCCGTCTTTCTTTTTTATGAATAGGACTGAAACTCCGTGAGGGGAAGATGTTGAGCAGATGAATCTATTGGTAAGGTTTTCATCAATGAATTCCTTCAACGCTTCCTGTTCGAATTTGGATAACGAATAGATGGTCCCTACTGGAGGATGGGAGTCTTTTTCTAAGTCAATTCGGAGGTTGTAAGGACGGTGGGGGGCGAGTGTTTCTGCTTTGGACTTACTAAAGACATTGGCGTACTCGTGGTATTCTTCTGGAATGGCGGAGAGGTCGATTTCCTCGGATATGGTGGTGGATTTGGCCTGTATTGTGAAGCGAAATTGGAGAGAAAATGTTTTCAAGCCTGAGAGACGCGAGGCCCAGAGTAGGGCTGGCGCACTGATAATCGCGATATGGGGTCGCTTAGGGTTAGACGGATATGTCTCAGATGGGGTGAACTGCAGAGGGTTTTCCGCTGGAGAGAACGGAGGATTTACCAAGGTTTCAACAGGAGGAACAGAAGCCGGACTTTGGAGTAAAGATAGTGGTCGAAAGAATATTGACCCAGAGACCCAGTCAATCAACGGATTGTAGCGGATGAGCCAAGAGTGACCTAATACCAGAGAACAACAAGAATCAAGCAGAGTGACGTAGAAGTCAAGAGTCATGCATTCACCGGAGGGGAATTTTACAGGCAGCGATACTATCTCAGAGATAATATTATTCAAGGTTCCATCAAACAGGTGCAGTTCCACAGGAGGAGTAGGAGTAGTAGGAAGAGAATGTCCACAAGCAAAAGCAGAGTCCAAGAAACAGTGCGTAGATCTGGAATCTACCAGCGCTCGGATGGGTATAGGCTGTAGATGGTCCAGAGCACACACCAGAGGAGAGGTGAGGGGTATACAAAGAGAATTCGGATCGGAAAGAGCGGACGCGTCGAGACGCATTGGACTTGTAGTTGTACAAACGAGTTCAACGCAACTCCCAGTTTGTGCTGAGTCTTGGGAGCCGTGCTCTAGTTTTCCGAGAGGTTCTCAGAGAGCGGAGTCTCTTGTTCCTCTAAAGTAGTTAGCCGTGCCCTTAATGGTTGTTTCCTAGGGCATCCGTCTACCTTGTGGTCCTTCGATCCACAGTATAGGCAGAGATTGTTGTCAATATGGCGCTTGCACTCATTACCATTTAGTTTTCCGTCTCTGCCTAATTTGTCGGAGAGGTCAACACACGGAGTGGATGGAGATGGCGATTTGGTGATGGAAAATGATGCTCTGGGGGGTTTTAGAGAGCTTCGAGAGGGTGCGGTCTGTAGCGGAGCTGTGAACGATTGGAGGCGAGACGGAACGGAGTTTTGTGAGGAAGCAGTCTACTGAGTCGTTTTCTCTTGTTTTCAGTTATGGCTGTCTGCTGCGTCCTTCTCCATATTCCAGAGATGATCTCGTTCACGATTTTGTTCCCAATAGCAGTTGTCAAGAGTGATTGCCAATTGATACATGGCCTGGAAGGAATTTGGTTTGCCCTGTTCCCGGTTTGCTATCGGATCCTGGAGGCAATTTGGCAAACCCTGGTAGAAATGATGGCATAGAACTGAATCACCCTAGTTTAGCTGTGCCGCATACCACATGAATTCCACGTTATAAGTGGCAATTTTATCTCCTGGCTTCATATAGAGGTTGTCGATGAGGTTGGCGGCATCCCCTACTGGGTCCGAGAGTCCGAAGTGTACCTGGAGTTCGTCCACAAATAGGTGCCAGGTGGAGAGCCAGGGTTGCGCATAGCCGAGGTCTTTCTGTTGTAATGTGACTTCGAACTAATCTTGTGCTACACTGGAGAGGTAGGTCAATGCAAAATTGATTTTTTCTTTATCGGTGGGGAATTGCGCAGGGTTGGCACGGAAAAAGAGTTGGCATTGGAATAGGAAATGGTTGAGTTTGTAAGGATCGGGGCTGTCAAAGATATCCAGAATGCAGGCCTTCGATTGGTGAGGTTTTGGTGCTGATCCTCTGTTAAGGTTTTCCGATAGTTGTCGGAGAGCCTCAGCTAATTGATTGTTAATGGGGTCACAGTCAGCCACAGCTGGAGTTTGGAACACAGGAGTAGACACAGGAATAAGAGCATCAACCCAGTCCAGGTCGTCGTCGACATGAGGAACAGTGGAGGGATCCACACCGTGGAATTCCGAAGGTTCCACTGGAAGTGGGGATGAGCGGGGTCGCACTGGGGTGCGAGGTGTCCTCGATTGGAGACGTCTCGACCTCCTTGGGAGGCCGGAAGTAAAGCGACCGATAGTTCGGTCAGCAAGAGGGATGGAATTACTCCCAGAAGAGGGAGCTGCAGACTAGCGAGATATCAGAATAAAAACACAACAGGAACCGGTGTGAGTCTGTAAATTCTGTCAAGGACGGAATTCCAGAGGAAGGAGGTATAAAGTGATAGATAGAAACCACACTCCGTTCCAGAGTAATGTACAATGTCGGAGAGGAATGTACTTAGCGATAATAGAAAGAAGACTCCGGCAACAAGACCAGGACGTCGGGGCGGAGAGCGACTTATTGAACGACCTTGGCTTCAACTTATATGTTGCTCTCTGGTCTCCGGTCGTGAGGTTGGTCGCGTATTTCGGAGTGAAGGAAGTCGTCAAGACAGAGGTCCTAAGGAGTCGAGTGAGGGAGCCAGAGTGGACAAGATAAGATTAGGACCAGATGACGTTAATTTACAGACTAAGGAATTACACTGTAACTACTCAGTACTTATAGGAAGTCCGGAATAGGAGGAGAGTAGTTTACTACGCTATCCTACTATTATTAATTTTAGGAGAATAATTAGGAGAAATAAATTATATAATTATCATATTTCCAGAATATGACACCATGACTAAACTCAACTGGAAAATATAGTTAGTTGATCACTCATGGACTCTCTACACTCAGTTGCCCCCTTGTCTGTATCCCCAACACCAAACCTTATGGATGTGATACAGTTCAAGTATACACCTAGCCAAGCTTTCCTAGCCTGCTGTCCTCTCCAAAGCCTGCCTGAGTTGCATCTGCTATTCCTTTCTAAATTGAGTTCTGGGTATATTCTATGTTCTTCTCAAGACATTCCCCTGGTCCTAGTCTTCTTACTCTCAATAGATTTGCATTCACAATTCCAGAGGCAGTATAGATGGAGGTAGGAGTCAAGAGGTTCTACTCCGATCCAACTGCACTCTGGATACTATATTAAAGTTATTACAAAGCCCTGAAACTCAAGAAATAAAATATAAAAAGGGAACTATTGCTACTTTTGGATTTCCTTTGACTTCTTTCTGTTCTAAGTTGTTATGACTTGGCAAAACAGCTAAGTCATTATTTAATATTTCTTTTCATTTTCATTTCTTTTATTTTCTGATTATTATTATTTATTTATTTTCTTTTCTTTTATTTTCTTATCAATGGACATGCAAGAGGAAATTAACTCATAGAAAAACATGGGATAAAAAAAAGGGTTAGGGTTACTCTTCATGTATAAATAGTATACAAAATCTAACAGGAACTCTATCAAGTTCTCCTTGTCAAATGTTGATAAAGGAGCAGTTGGCTTAATTCTGGCTTTGGAGTTAGCTAGTCTAATATAAGTCCTCTCAAAATCCTACTGATGACATGGTCCTCTCCTGTCTTTATGATGACGTGTTCTCTCACCAAGTTCTTTTCATCAAAAATAACATGTTCTCTTACCAAGTCCTTTCCATCAAAGATGATATATCTTCATTGCCGCTTCCTTCTAGAATATTCTTCTGTCTTCCTCTATCATGCTCTTGATACTGCTTTGTAATTTGGACTTCCTTGATTACCTGTTAAACAGTTGATAAGTCCCAATAAATGTCTAGTATCTTCAAGTCATGTCCTAGAGGTCATTTATCTAAATATAATTGATCTGATGCTATTAATGGTTATTTACAAGCACAAAGTCTATCAGTCTAAGTTCGTCGTCTGAGTAGTACTGGTTCTAGAATACAAGTCTGCCATCCTTCTAAGTTAGCCTATTCAAAGGTGGATCTAAAGCATAGTTCCTTAGTAACTTTCTTAGTAACCTGATGCCAGTTCATCCTAATTGCCTCTTGAGGTCTCAACACGAGCTCTAGGTTGATTATCACCTGCTTAATGTATTCATTATATAGTATTATGTTCTGAGGATATAGAAAGGGTTCTAGAGCGAATTCTAATTAAGAATCTATCACAAATGGTCACTTACTATTTGTGATGGGTGCTTTGATACTTTAAAGAGTTCAAAAATGCGAAGTTAGACAAGTGACAAAAGATGTTTTTAAGTCTGAGGTCTAATTCTCAGACTATAAGTCCTTATATACAGAATTGTGATGGTCTGTGCACTAGGACAGATTATCACATGCTACTACCTATTGTTCTACATATGGTAGTACCTTTGTACTATGAATAGTGATAACTTAACCACATGGAGGCTGTCCTTTGTTCTAAGAAAAGGACAGATAACTATCTATGGGTAATTAATAAAGTCCATATACAAACATTGAGGCCTTCATATCTCCACAGATACTGATCGCCTTGAAATCATTCTAGGCTCATTCTGAGCTGTATGAAGAGGGCTTCTGATGAGCCTAGAACTGAAGCTTAGATCATGGCGGTTTTCGAGATATTGGCAATTTAATAAATGGTACCATAGTGGTTACCAGTTGATCTGCCTAATATCTCGGCCAATACTGATTGCTTCGAGGCGTGACTGGTATCAATCAAAGGGTCTCTTTAAGGGCATTCCATAGCCATTAAGAACGTGAGAATCGTCAAAGAATCGATGGAGATATAGCCAAATGAAGTTTGTAACAGAATCTATTAGTATAAAGCATATCAAATGTTATCTTTTATGGAAAATTCGCTTGTAGTGTAACAGCATAGTAGAATGAAGCAAGATCTCTATTGAGTTTTTTTCTAACCCTGAAGAGCTTCTTGGTCTAAACCCTAGGCTAAGGTTCTTAAGTTAGTCACTGATACTAGAATAAGAAGTTGACAGACTTCAGCAGCACAATATACTAGAACTACAGAACTAGTACTAGATCCAGAATAACTGTTGAAAAGAACAGCACCATCTCGACATACTAGATCAGCTATACCAACCCTTTCAATTATGGAAATGACAATTTATCATATGCCAAAACTGGGTTCTCTATTAGACCACGAGCCCAACCTATTTGTTGAGAACAGAGCCAACAGAAGCAGACCATTTTTACCAGGACTTTTTGATATATCTAAGAACAAACCTTTGGCAACTATTATTGAGGAAATGACTCTAAAAGAAGAACCCCTGGAAGAAGCATCTATTCTTTCACCCAAAATTCTTGGCAACACTTTGAACTTACAACAACCCAAACAGAACTGGACTTCACTGCTACCAGCAAATAATAAAAGAATGCTGTTAACACTGCATATGCCCCTAGCTTTGGGCCTAAGCACTCTAAGATAAGATAGTTAAGCTAGGAATCTTTGGACTTATATTAGACTAGTAGAATAGATGCTCGCTGCAACAGAGATCACCAATAAGCAACAAAAACTCAGATGGCTAATGGAATATGTTGACCCAGATATAAATGACCAGTAGACAAGTTTTGAGGAATATGAGAGAGGAAACTAGAATGGCTTTATGAAATGTCTCAAGTCAGAATATCCAGAGATAACTACAGAAGAGCAAAGTTTTATGAACTAGCTCAGATGGCTTTGCCAAGAAATCCCAGAGATTGGCCTAGCCAAAAAGGAACATCTGCTGGACTTTAAATGGAAATTCTTTTTTATAGTACAAAAATGTTTGAAACCACTGGCTATCACAAGAAATAGAGAATTAGTAGAATACTTTGTGTGATGCCTGAACACCGACTTCAGGGAAGCCTTGAACTTGAGATTAAGTCTTTAGGGTCATCTGAGAGTAGATGTACTAGGGAGGAGTTATATCAAGGATTTCTATGCCTTGGACCAAGTAATATAGAAGGCTGTTGACTTAGTCAGTAGTAAGATCATAGCTAGAGCCTTGCAGTATAGTGTGATGCCAGGTTTGAGTGCAAAGAAGTTAGATCCCGACTTGAGAGCGCCTATACCATTTACAAAGTAAGAGGCAATAAGAAAAGTAGAATTGTCCCCAGATCTAGAAAGTTTATAGATAGATATGAACATACTAAAAACTATGTACGAGAAACAGGAAAAAGGACAAGAGAAGCATGAGAAACATATACAGAGCCTAATCAAGAGTGTTTATACCTTAGTCAGTAAAAGCAGGTATCAGAGGGAGTTCTCGCCTCTCTCAAATCAGAATCAGAATAGATATGCCAGTCCTTTAGGACCAGTGCCACAGAGATTGCCTTGGAAATGCTACTACTGTTTTGGAACAGATCACCTGTTCCTAAACTGTATGGTAAAAAATGAGGACAAGTAGAAAGGATTGATATTGGTAGACGGTTTCACTGTCAGATTTGCAAATGGGGAGCTGATATCTACAGACCCTAATTTGTCCATAAGAGAATGTGTAAAGAAGCATCTGCTGTTGTCAGTGGCAGTAATGCTGATGAGCAATTTAGATCCAGACTTAGTAGAATTTTTGGATAGAAAACATGATACCAGGTATAACTAGAATATATTACCTAAGACTATATTAAAGGGACCGCAACCTGGTCCCTCTAGAAAAGAACAGCAGCAGCTGGAAGTGACACAGCTCAAAAATAAAGTAAAGGACCTAGAAGTTATGCTATAGAAGCTATAGACTGATAGCAACCCAGAACCAGAAGAAAAGGATATGGAAGGGTTTCTCAGAAGAATAGTGGCTGAGTATACTCAGTTGAAAGGATTGCAAGAGAAGAGATTGGATTTTTAGAAGAACCAAGGAAGAAACCATCTCTCGAGAAAGTAGTTTATTTCTAAGACTCTCATGTTTCAGAGGGTCCTATAGAGAGCTGAGAAACAGAAGTTGTAACAGAGCCTAAGGCCAGTTCTAGAGCCCCAGGAAGTGGAGCAGGAAAGACTTTTGTCAAATGGAACAAGTTCTTGTACTAAGGGATACTAACTCAAAAGCTGGTAGTGGAAGTTCTGCCCTTATTTGCTAAATATTTCAGATAGTTTTAGAAGAAAGAGATATCACCAAAGCCAAAAGCACTGATAGAGGAAGGTGTAAAGGCAGAAGACATCTTGGATAAAATATTGGAAGGCAAGATAACAGTGATGCCAAAAGAGTTATAGGCAATAGCACCTAAGCTCTAGACTGCATTAAAAGAGATTTTAACTAGCCATCATGCTAATACAAAGGAGAAAGAGCTCTTTCAAAAGTAACCTAAACAGACAGTCAAGACCAATGTGGTCAAGATAGATAGCCTAATGGGACCTTTGGTCATACAGGCAGAAATAGAGGTTACACTGGGAGAGAAAGTAGACTTTTGGACTGTGAAAGATTTGATAGTGCAGTTTTTTAAAAATCTCTATCTAGAAGAAAGACCATATCAGGTGTTTGTGTTGGAGGAGTGTGCATGAGAAGAGAGTGCCCCTGAAATGGCATATCTGAGAGTCATGCCAGTGTTGGTAAATAGAGTAACAGAAGAAGAAGCCCTACTTGATAGTGGCTCCCAAATAGTCTCAATGACAAGAGATGTGGCAGCAGCCAATAAGATTAGCTGGGACCTTGTGTAGCGACTTAGCCTAAACAACTTAATCACCCTCCAAGTCCAAGTTGACAAGGAGAACTTGATAGAGTTCCTATTACTTTCTGTATACTACTTATACAATTACTATATGGTCTGTGCACTACTTTTTCACACTCATTCATGTGATGTGACTATGTGACTTTTCTATCATATGACTGTGATACCTATGACACCTGTGATGTGACACTTTTCCACACTCCTTCCTATGTACTAAGTCCAAAAGAAAAGTAAAGTAAAGTAAATATAAATAATAACTTAGCTGTTTTGCTAAGTCATGATACCCTGGTCTCAGTATACAGTTACAGAGCACAAATGGAAGTTTGTCTCAGACCTGTGGATTAACAAAGAATATACTATGGACATTAGAGAACATTACAGTACTGCTTCAAGTGCATATAATAGAGACTGTGCCATATAAGATTTTATTAGAAAGGTCATCTTGTCATGAGTTGCCATGACCATGACTAAGAAATATGACATGGACTGGAACTGAACCTTGGACTGGTAGGGACTTGTAGAATGAATAGGAACAAATAGTGCAGAAATGTATAAGTAGTGTAGTAGAATAATGTCAGAATAGCTAACTCCTGAGCCAGAATAAAGCCAACTGTTCCTTTATCAGCATTTGACAAAAAGAACTCAATAGAGTTTTTGTTAGATTTGGTACACTATATATACAATTACTATCATGGCTATATACCTTGTCTCCCACAGTTCTCATGTCCATCAGCTGACTTCTTTGTCACATGCTGTGACTGTGACTGTGACTTCATTGTGATATGACCATTCTGTGACTAGTCACGTGATATTTCCTACGCTCTACCTTAGTAATAATCTAAAAGAAAAAAAAAGAAAAAGAAATATAAATAATGACTTAGCTGTTTTACCAAGTCATGACAAATGAAGTAAGAACTCTATTGAGTTCTCTTTTAACTCTGAAGAGCTCCTTGGTCTAAACCCTAGGCTAAGGTCTTAAGTCAGTCACTAACAGAAGAACTCAATAACCACTACCAGAGCTTAGTTCACCTCGAACTGTACTCACAAATCTCTTCAATCATCTTATCAGCCCTCAACTGACGATCATCACAATTGTTAGTCATCTCCATATATAGCTGGGCCCTTGGCTTAAGGGGACTTCTTAGTCAGTTAGAGACTGAGGAAGGAAATTGTACACCAAGTTCAGGTGTATAGTTGAGTCCTGATCTACCAATTGAACCTGTTAGTTATATCTTTACTGTATAAACCTTGTGCTATAGTCTATTGTGACTGGTACACACAGAGGAGTGACAGTTATCTTTTAAAGAGCCATCTAGAGTAGGGATCCTCCCTGTTGAGGTAATAGTATAACCCTAGTGTTAGGGCAGTAGTCAGTAGGGAAGTAGGCATCTAGCTAGGTGAAGATCTTGCACCCTAGCAGATATAACAGTAATTAGCAGGATTCAACATTACATCCATACCTCTGAGATATCGTCATAATGTCTCAATAACAATACCATAATATCATGAACAACTTGCTCAAACAAAAGTGTGCCCTCATTTCACTAAGGGCAAAGTTAGAAGAAAAACGAAAAAGAGAGTACTGGAAGTGTGGGGGGTTCAGACACTGAGCTCAACATTGCAAGAAAAAGGAGAAAAAAAAGGAAAAACTAACTCCTCAAAATAAATTCAAAATTCTAGCAAGTAAAGTGATGAGGTGTGGAGTGGAGTTAAGGAGGCAAGAGACAAAACAAGAGGAGTAGAGAAGCAAATGTTATAAATACAGAGAGAAAGGGCACAAATGTAGAGAGTATCCTTTATAGAAGAAAATAGAAAGGAAAAAAGAAAAGAAGAAGCTGATGTGCCCAGTAAAGGGAAAAGCACAGGAAAACAAGAGAAAGTGTCACAAACTTCATTCGGCCATATTTCCATCAATTCTTCATCGATTCTCACGGTCTCAATGGCTACGGAAAGCCCTTGAAAAGACCTTTCGATAGATACTAGTCACGTCTCGAGGCGATCAATAATGGCCGAGATATTAGGCAGATCAAC
>Ga0153970_1000180_pt1 | contig 12557 bp, 5 predicted proteins | sample TSGA054MetaG_FD_102280 | JGI IMG/M metagenome (GOLD analysis project Ga0153970, IMG submission 102280) | Attine ant fungus gardens microbial communities from Georgia, USA - TSGA054 MetaG | ecosystem: Host-associated > Fungi > Mycelium > Unclassified | place: USA: Georgia, George L Smith State...
GGAACGGAGTGTAGTTTCTATATATTATCCCATACTTCTGTTCCTCCAGAATTCCGTCCTTGACACCAGGGATCATGTAACGATCAACCTCATTTCATACAGGTGTTCACCATGAGGCAACCACATGGACTACTTCTTTGTTTCATATTACTTCATATATTTAATAGGCTCAGTCAGTGCCTTACTAGTGGGGCATGTTCTTTACTCAGCAGACCTCATGTTTGCCATATGTATTCCTCACATACTCCTCATGGTACATAGGTATATATACAGTAGATACTCTCCTATATTCCCTAGGCTTTACCAATTGTATCATTCCCTTCCTTCCTCTACTCTCAATTCATCCTCAAGTCTTTACTTGAGTGTTACAATCTGAGTTACTCCTTAAGGTCATAACAGATTAATTTTTATGTTTGTAATCTGGTACAAGAAATCCACTCAAAGCATATAGATATTTGTTATCATTATATTAGAGATTGTATTAACAAAGACAAGGTTGAAGTCTTCTTCATTGAAGGTAGCAACAACCCTGCTGATATGTTTACTAAAAATCTCGGTCACACTAAATTCTCAATCTCAGGAAAGACCCTTGGCCTTGGGTTTTACTTAGTATAGGAATGCTGACATGAGTAATAAATACTATATTGAGCAAGGGGGAGTATTGAACTTGTGAGAATATCATAAGTAACTCATAGAACCAGACAAATACTCAAGTTGCAGTGTAGCATTATAAGATGCCATCACAAACTATACTACTATGACTATAAGAATAAAAGACTCAGTAGGTATATAAGCATGTATGTGACTCTATGAAATATAGTGTGTTTTTTCTTAACCCTAGATAGTATGTACGTGGTAAGAGTAATAGGTAGCCCCTAAGATAAGCCTAGAGTGCTTTCTACTGTGTCTGTAGATAGACTACTCATTATATTCAACAGAATATATGTTTCAACCTTGAGCCTATATTAACACTTGATATCTTTATACCCTTCTACAAAAGGTCTAGTTAAGGTTTTCAGTTGTCACAAACTTCATTCAGCCATATCTCCATTAATTCTTCAACTATTCTTATGGTCTCAATGGTACCCAAAAGCCCTTGAAAATACCTTTTAATTGATACTAGTTATGTCTCAACACAATCAATATCGGCTGAGATATCAGGCAAATCAGTAAGTAACCACTATAGTACTGTTTCTTAAATTACCAATATCTCAGAAACTACCACAATTAATGCTTTGCTTCTATTTGCTTCTAGGCATCAAAGAAGCCCCTTCATGATGCTCAGAATGAGCCTAGAACAACCTCAAGGTGATTAATATCAGTGAAGATATGAAATTCTTAATGTTTGCACATGGACTTGATCAGTTACCCATAAATAATCATCTGCCTTTTCTTAGAACAAAGAACAGCCTCTATATGGTTAAGTTATTGCTATTTCTAGTACAAAGACACTACTATATGTAAAATAATAGATAGTAGCATGTGATGATCTATTCTAGTGTACAGACCATTACAATTCTGTATATAAGGACCCTCTGTCTGAGAATTAGACCTCAGACTTAACAACATCTTTTGTTACTGTCTAAACTTCGCTTCTAAGACCCTTTGAGCTCTAGAATCTATAATCACAAATTGTTAAGTGACCATTTGTGATATCAGTGAAGTTATATTAAAAGTGAGAAGTATGAGACTAATGTCACACTCTACACAAGAATTCAAGAACTAGAGAGAATACAGGGTTTCAAGAGTAAGGATATTTACACAAGAACCATAGAAAGAGAGAACTTGCCATTTCCCTCTCTTTCTGGACTATATTTATTCTAACTAGTAATGTCACAGAAGCTACCATCCTAGGTACTAGTAGTGTCAGTGTGTGACTAGTTGGGTCAGAGTCTATAAATAGGCTAGTCCAATGTTTCCCTATTTATTCTAAAGTCTATAATTACTATGAAAGATGTTCATAATTACTCCAAGGTTTATCTAGTATTTCTTCATTTGTTCAATATTTGTAATCAGTTTGATTAAGTCCAGAGTCTCTTTTTTTCTTTCTAATAGTGATGTGCTACCATATCATCTATCTCATTGTCACACCAGACAGTTGTTTAGACAATATAAGTGGCATTTTTCACTATATTAACAATAATAACCAGCTCGAGAGACAAGTTTGGCTCCCTAGAGATGTCCATTAGAAGCCCAGTCATGGACTTGAGCATACCACTTGAGTAAGAGCATACTACTTGAGTAGCAGAGTAGTGGCTGTGACCACCACTACAGAGACCTCATAAGGATTTTCCAGAGAATTTCATAACAAATCTATAATAGAACTCTTCTCAAGAGTACTCTTAAGAGCAGAAAGGACCTTAGAGAATTATTTTCTATAAGGATGATGTCATATCTTGGCAATAGTCACTTATTTATAATGTCTAGGTTACCATCAGATCAGAGCCATCATTGCTGATGGCTAATTATAGCAAGAACTAGTAAGATAAGTCCTCTTGAGAGCTGTATCACAAATCTAACAGAAGAAAACTGAGGCTTGAAGATGTGATGAGGTATAGAGGAGTAGTAGAAGGACTAGAGAGGTTAGGCAGAGAGGTCAGATAGAGAGATAGGGAAAAGGTTTGATGAAGACAATATGCTTGAGAGCAAGACAACTTGAAATTACCCTCTCTTTCTATGGCCCATCAAAAGGCTCAAGGGCCATCTATTGTTCAGAGAAGAACCCCAGGAGTAGGATTAGAGAAGTGGGCAGTAGTAGCCAAGTGATTGGGAAAGATACTGTCTTATCATTTTTACTCTTACTATCTTTGGGAGTTTGGAAGTTTTCTTTGTTTCTTTTCTTTTGTTATATCATTGCTCTGTAATTCTAATAAAATACTCTAGGGCACAGAAAGGACACAATAATACTTTTCCTCCATCATCCCTCTCTTTGTTGCTCTAGAGCTTAACAGCTATTTAAGTGATTGAGGTTTTCTTTTGCTTCTATTTATGAAAACTTCATAAAACTTTCCTTGAAGAGATACCCAAGCTCAGGAAGGACTTAGACATTTGCTCAGCTAGAAGTTTAACAGCTCACTACATATTTTCGAAGTAGGTTTCTAGTTATATGGTCAGCTGAAGTAGAGCTTACACAAGAGTATAGGAGTTCTAGGTAGTTCTGCTGTATTGACAGCAAGCCAGGCTACTGGACTAGACTGAGAAGGATAGTGTCATAGTGCAAGATAAATGTATGCCTTTAAGATCTAGTATTACACTGCCAGCGAATTTGCTACAGAAAGTAGTATTTGATACACTATATACTAACAAATTCCTAATCAGAATTTGCTCTAGAATCCCTCATAGGTTCTTAGAATGTACCAAAGTGTTTTATGAAACAGTAAGCAGGTAGAAATGGACCTAGAGCTTATGAAAATACCTTAGAAGGCAAGTAAGATGAGCTAGCATTAGGTTATACACAGAGTCATTGGATAGCAATGTTCTAGATCCACTTTGTATAGGATATACCTTGGAAGAGATGAAATACTTGAGCTTTAGAGCCAGTAGTGTGCCAGTAATGGACTTTGATGAATATGCTGCTGATTACAAATAAGCATTGATAGTATTAGATCAGATATATTTAGATAAATGACATCTAGGACGTGACTAAGAGAATTTGAACAGTGGTTGGAGCTTACTAACACTTGACAGGTAACTAAGGAGTTCTAAATTACAAGCCAACAACAGAGAGAAGAACAGCAAAGGATGAAGAAGATTCTAGAAGAAAACAACAATGGAGATGCATCATTGATGGGAAGGAGTCAAAAAAAGAATGTATAATCTGTAGGATTTTGGGGGGACTTAGAGCAAGAAGGAGTCAAGGGAATCCTAAAAGTAGTAATAGTTTCCTTTTTATATTTTATTCTTTAAGTTTCAACTATTTGTAATAACTTTAATATAGTATCTAGGGCAGGGAGGAGAAGAAGAGAATTTCTTGGCACTTACCTCCATTATCACTGCCTATAGTGACTTAGCCTAGACAGCTTAATCACTCTCCAAGTCTGAGTTGACAAGGAGAACTCAATGGAGTTTCTATTAGATTTTCTACACTACTTATACAACTACTACATAGTCTGTGCACTGTTTTCCCACACCCATCATGTGACATCATGTGACATAATACTGTGACTTCCTATTCATGTGACTATGACTATGTGACACTTGTGACATAATACTTTCCTGCACTCCTTCCTGTGTAATAAGTCCAAAAGAAAAAGAAAAAGAAAAGAAATATAAATAATAACTTAGTCATTTTGCCAAGTCATAATACTGTCTCTGGAATTGTGAAATACGAAACTATTGAGTGTAAGAGTTTAGAGTCAGTAGGATGTCTTGAGTAGAATATACCAAGAACTCAATCTAGAGAGGAATAGCAGATACAACTCAGGTAGGCTTTGAAGAGAATAGCTAGCTGGAAAAGCTTAGCTAGGTACACACTTGGATTGCATCACACCCATAAGGTTTGATGTTAGGAATGCAGACAAGGGGACAACTGAGTATAGAGGGTCCATGAGTGATCAACTAACTGTATTTTCTAGAGAAACTTTTGTCACAGTGTGTAAAGGTTGACACCTTAGAGGGGCTATACAACAATGATCTAGAGAGATGTCAAGGATGGAATGGTAGGGGACAGAGGTGTGGAGTAATAGATAGAAGTATACTCTGGAATGGAGTAATGTACTATGTCGGAGAATAAATATTACTTAGCAATGGTGGAAACTCCAAAAGAAGACTCCAATGGAAAGTGAAAGATGTCAGAGTGAAATACAACTTTAATGAACGACCTTGGCTTCAACTTATGTATTGTGTCCTGGTCTCCAGTCATGAGGTTGGTTGCATATTTCAGAGTTGAGGGAAGTCGTTAGAAAGAGGTCCTTGGGAAGTAAAATAGGAACAGAGTGGACAGTGATAGGATTAGAACCAGTTGACGTTAATTTACAGACTGAGGAATTATACTGTAACCACTCAGTACTTATAGGAAGTCCAGAATAGGAAGAGAAGTAGTCTACTATGCTATCATACTATTATTAATTTTAGGAGAATTATTAGGAGAAATAAATTACATAATTATCATATTTCCAGAATATGACAAGAGATCTTACTCTACTTTCGACTGTAAACATAATTTATTTTATCTAAAGCTACATATGATATTTAGTTTCTATCTTTATTTGAAACCTTTATTTCAGTTATCTTCTCTCAAACCTTTAGCATGCAATTGGAAGCTAGTACCACATATTATTGTTTGTCTCAGTATACAATTCTCTTTTGTACCCTTTTACTGCTATGGGGCCATGGGCTTGACTTTACTGGTTCTTGAGTGATTGGCCTGTCAGTGGTAGTGACCTTATGTTTCCAGATATATAGCTATATAGCTAGGTAGCCAGCTTTGTTGATGAAACCCTCTGTGCCTTCTCTGCTACCTAGCAAGTGGTTCTATCTTAGTCCTAATTTTGGGGTGTGAAGTCATAAAATTTGTTTAATTTTAGATCTGAATATATTTTGGGCCTCATACTAGACCCTTTGTGAAAGGACATGAAGATATCAAGTGTTGATATAGACTTGAAGTTGAAATGCATATTCAACTGTGAGATTTAGAGTCTTAATATTTCTTGTGTCCATAGTGTCTGTTAGGTCTGAAATTAAAGGCAACAAACAGTTGTCCTTAATCATTCTCTTATTCAGGTATCAATAGTCCTGCACCATTCTTTTTTTTCTATGAAGAATACTAGTAAAGTCTAAGGCAATTTCAAGGGTCTAATATATCCTTTCCTCAACTGTTCTTTCACAAATTCTCTTACTTCCTTCTTTTCTTCTCTCTGTCAGAAACATGTAGAGCAGGAGCAGAGTGACCTGGAGTGGAGCAGAATTACTCCGAAGTGGAAGGGAGTTGATAACAAAAATGGGGGAACAACCTTGGCCTCAGCTTGTATGCTGTGCCTAGATCTGCTGTCACATGTGTGGTTGCATATTTCAGGAGAATGGAATTGTTGTCAGGAGTTCAGGAGAAGAGTGGTATATTAATAAGAGTGAGGATAGAACACATAAAAGATGTTAATCTACAAACTAAGGAACTAGGATATAATTAATAGAGTACTTATACTAAGTCCAGAATAGAAGGAGTACAAGTAACTAGTCTAAATCATGATCCTATAGGAGTAGACAACAGAAGTTCAGAAGCAGAATTTAGTAATAATATAGAATATAAAAGAAATTATTTTATTTAAATGATTATTTTCCATCATATGACACTCTCAATATAAGGTATGTTCTCCCCTTTCTTGGTACAAAATCTTTCCTCAGATTTATCACATGGTCCTAAGGTTTTTTTACTAGTATTCTTTTCAACTCTACTTTCTTAAATACTTTGAGCCACTGATAAGACCTTTGTAACACCATCTTTCTCACTTTTTCTCTATTTAATTTGACTTCATTGTCAAACTTTTCTTCTATTGTCCATTTCTACTCCTCTTTGTTTGCTTGATCTACTACTCTGATTCTCTTTCCAATTTTCTTTCTTTGCTCAATGTTCTCTTTGACTTCTATGTTCCTTTTGCATAATAGCAGACATCTTATCATTTTAACCTCTTTTGTTTCCCAGTTTATCTTTGGGTTATGCATCTATAGCCATGGTATTTCCAATATTACTTCTGTCCTTCCCAAATTACATATGTTTATCCTCATTCTTTCCACATGGTTCTTATAGAACACATTGACCTCTACTTGGTGTGTAATGTTTCTCCTACTATTTCTTGTTCTATTTATATTTCTTATTACAAGTAGTCTTTCTACTTTCTGCAACTTGAAACCATGTTCTTTTGCCATCTTCTTGTTCATAAACATCCATTGCCCTACTATCCAACAATACCTTCACAGTAATCCCTTCATACATATCTACTTCCTCTATTCTAATATCAAGCTATACTTCTCTTAACATCTTGAACATCCCCCTTACTTCTCTGTCTGCTACATCTTTTAGAGTCTTACTCTATGTGCTACCTTACTGTACTTTAGGCTATGCCACCACCTCCTAATCCTACTATGGTTTCTTTTTTTCTGTCCTATATTCTGGGCATAGGATTTTTCCTTTTTCCTCTTCTGTTATCTTTTCTCCTATGACTATATTCTTTCTTTCACACTTTGTACATTCAACTTTATTCCCCCTTTCTATCTTTATGCTAGTACTCCTCCACTTCTATGCCTTAAGGCAGCTTTCACACCACACATTACTTAGTCATTTTCCAGAGACAAGATCTTGCCCCTAGTTCTTCTTTGTTTTTGTTCTTTTGTACTCATATTCTTTATACTCTACAAATGTTACTACTTTTCACCTGGTCTTTTATCCCTTCCCCTCTATTACTGCACTTCTCAGGAGCATGCCCTATGCACTGCTGTATTCTTGTGCTTTTGTTCATAAGAACCATACTGGTCTCCTCTCTTGCTATGTCTTTTGTGGTCTTACCATATGCATCACTTCTTCTTCTTATCTTCTCCTTTCCACTGCTATGTTTGGGTACTTCCATTTGCAGTGCTCCACTCCCTAGCATCTGAAACACTTTATTTCTTCCTCTTCCTTTCTCACTCCTTATTACTCTGCTTGCCTATATTTCAAATTTATTTTGGGGTTTCCTTTCTTTTTTCTACTTTCTTCTTTGTTCTACAGTTATAGGCCAGGTGCCCAAATTTTTTACACTTCTAACACTATCTTTCTTTTTTCTCTTCTATTTGTACCCTTAGTAAGGCAAGGGCTTGTTTTTTTTTGAGCAGGTTGCTTGGGAGTTAGTTATATTAGGATTGAGATATCATACTAACACCTTAGGGTATGGAGCTAATGGTTGATCTCCCTTATTACAACTACATCTGTTAAGGTATAAGATCTTTATCCAACTAGACACCTACTGCCTTACTGATTACTACCCTAATACTATGGTTATACTATCACCTCAAGGAGAGGATCTCTACTCTAAGCAGCCTCCTAAAGAGTAACTGTTAATCTTTTGTTATTATGAGAGCCCAAAAAGGAAATAACTTCCTGTGCTTTTGAACAGTGAATCCACAACCTTAAGACTTGTAATAGGATAAAACTATAAATAGTGTGGGAAACTTAAGTAAACCATATCATGTGATTAGGTCAGGTAATTGTAGAACATTCTAAAAGAACATGTGACTGTGAGACTTTAGTGCACAGACTATATAAAAGTAGTATAAGTAGTGTATAGAATACAATGGGGAACTCTATCGAGTTCTTCCTGAACATTCACCTAGGATGAACTCTAAGTCTTTACAACTCAACATTAACATAAGAACTTGATACCCAATAGTGACCTCGTATCTCACAATCTCACCACCCACTTATTCTCTTCATTGTCCTTGCTAGTAAGCACAGTGCTCATAAGCATCTTGGAAAGTAGACCCTAGCTATAAAGGGGACTTGTTAGGGACTGAGGGAGGAGACTTTGCACCAAGTCCAGGTATATGGTTTGGTTCTGACCTTGCAATTGAATGTTGCTCTTTATCTTTTTTTTGTATAAACTCTGTGCTGCATTCTATTGTGAGTGGTACACACAGGAGATTGGCAGTAATTTCTTAGAAAGCTGCTTAGAGTAGGGGTCCTCTTCTTAGAGGCAATCACATACAATTTATTAGGGCAGTAGTCAGCAAGACAATAGGAGTCTAGTCGGGTAAATGTAAGGAGGCACTCAAAGGCGTCCCAGAACACACTTATTGTTAGTGGAGGAGGCGTCTTAAGTAAGAGTGATGAATAGCCCAAGAGCTCTAATTAATATTGAGGTAAGGTATTCTACCATACATTACTAGCTATATATACTAGACTAGCCAGTATGTGCACTAGTTGCTAAGGGAACACAGATCAGAGCACTAATAACTACCATACCTAATAAGGCTATGTAGTACTAACCATGGCAATGAGAACAAGAGGGAAGGAAACTATGAATAGCAGGCTCTGAGGATCCAAGGGCAAGCTAGATAATACTCATCTATACCAGGTTATCTAAGCTACTCTAGAGCATTCTCTTACAGTAAAGACTTTGTGCCTTAATAGATATAGCCTTAGAATAGTTGCCTATTGTTATATAATGGAAAATAATATAATTTCTTTTATATTTTATATTATCACTAAATTTTGCTCCTGAACTTCTGTTGTCTATCCTATAGGATTATGATGTAAACTAGTTACTTGTACTCCTTCTATTCTAGACTTAGTATAAGTACTCCATTAGTTACATCCTAGTTCTTTAGTTCATAGATTAACATCTTTAACATGTTCTATCCTCACTCCTCTCCTGAACTCCTGGTAACAATTCAGTCCTCCTGAAATATGCAACCATACATGCGATAATAGATCAAGGCACAGTGCATGAGCTGAGGCCAAGGTTATTCCCCACTTTTGTTGTCAACTCCCTTCCACTCCGGAGTAACTCTGCTCCACTCCAGTGTCATGCTGTACAACAGTTTAGGTAAAATAAGTGGCATTTTGCACTGTAATAATCAGAATAACTGGCTTGAGAGAAGAGTTTGGCCTCCCAGAGATGTTCCCTGGACGCCCAGTCATGGACTCGAGCATCTTACTTGAGTAGCAGAGTAGCAGCTGTGACCACTGCTACATATACCTCATAAATGCTTGCCCAGGCACCCCATATCAGATTTCTAACAGATTTCTCTTCTAGAAGTACTCTCAAGAGCAGAGGCAGTCTTCAAAGACCTAGTGTTACCAGGATGATGTCATACCTTAGTGGCCAGCAGCATTGATGGGGATCAAAGGGAATTGATCACGAAACAAAAGTGATAACAAATAAGAATATAAAAGATCCCCGAGATGTTTTACAATTGTGTGCTAACAAGTAGGCACTAGGGAGATGATCAAATATAAAAGAGAGCTTAAGGATAGGGGGAATAGAGAGGAAAACTCGAATAACCAAAAGAAATGATAATAAAGATTTTATATAAATCCACTCGAGGTAGATCTCACTGTAATAAGCTCTCTAAGATGTGTATTCATCTTGTGTCGTGATACTACTGCCCTTACTGTAAGAGGACGCTCTAGAGTAGCTTAGGTAACCTGGTATGGGTGAGTATTATCTAGCTTGCCCTTGGATCCTCAGAGCCTGCTATTTATAGTTCTCTTCCCTCTTGTTCTTGTTGCCATGGTTAGTACTACATAGCCTTATTAGGTATAGTAGTTATTAGTGCTCTGATTTGTGTTCCCTTAGCAACCAGTGCACATACTGGCTAGTCTAGTATATATAGCTAGTAATGTATGGTAGAATACCTTACCTCAATATTAATTAGAGCTCTTGGGCTATTCATCACTCTCACTTAAGACGCCTCCTCCACTAACATCAAGTATGTTCTGGGTTGCCTCCAAGTAGCCCCTTACACTTACCTAGTCTAGTAGTCTGGCTCGCCATTGATACAGCAGAACTACCTAGAACTCCTGTGTTGTTGTGTGGGCTCTTCTTCAGCTGACCATACAACTGGAAGCCGACTCCAATGATACATAGCGAGCTATTAACTCCTAGCATAAGTGAATGCCCAAGTCCATTGGGGCTCGAATTCCTGTCGAGAGCGAGGGTTGGTAGGTTTTTAGAAAGTAAAGTAGAAAATTAGAAACTTAATCACTCAAAATAGCTATTAAGCTCTAGAGCAACAGAAAGGGATGAAGATAGGGGTGTGTTGCTTGAGTTCCCTTCTGCACCCTAGAGTATTTTATTATGATTACAAAGCAAAGAGACAACAAAGAAAGCAAGACAAAGAAAACCTCCAAATTCCCAAACATAGCAAGGCCACAATGATGAGATGGTGCCCCTCCCGAACACTGGATGACCACTCCCTACTCTTCTAGTCCTACTCCAGGAATCTTCCCTTGCATGGTGGTTGGATCTCAAGCCTCTTGCTGGGCTGTAGATGGAGATGACGATCTCAAGTTGTCTTGCTCTCAAGCATGTTATCTTTATCTAGCCTTCCTGCTGCCTCTCTCCTCAGCTTCTCTGTTCTTCTTTCTACCTCCTATATGTCTTCTCACTCCTCCAGATTCCAATTTCCTTCCACTGCTGTTGCGATGCAACTCCATAGTAGCTCGACTCTCTTGATCTTGCTATACTTAGCCATCAGTTATGATGGCTTGGATCTGATTGTAACTCTTCTATAAATAATGCCATTGGCTGCTGAGGTATGATGTTGCTTAGGTCATGCTAACCCATCTAAGTTTGCTTCTGTCCTCAAGAGCACTTCTAGAAGGGAAATCCATTGGAAATCCAATACAGGGCACCTGAGCAAGTGTCTATGAGGTGTATGTAGCAGTGGTCACAGCCACTACTCTGCTACTCAAGCTAGATGCTCGAGTCCATGACTGGGCATCTAGGGGAACATCTCTGGGAGAGCTATGCTCTTCTCTCGAGCTAGTTATTCTGGTTATTAGGGTGCAAATTGTCACTTATTTTGCCTAAACATTTGTATGGCATGACACTAGTGATAGGGGTCAAAGGGAATTGATCACAATACAAAAGTGATAATAAATAAAAAAAAACAAAATCTCTAAGATGTTTCACAATTGTGTACTAAACAAGTAGGCACTGGGGAGATGATCAAATAAGAAAGAGAGCTTGAAAAAGGAAGAAATGGGGGGGGAAACTCAAGTAACCAAAAGTGTTGTAGTTGTGCTATGGACCAGTAGTCACATACTGTATGGTTTACCACTACACCAAAAGAGCAACACTAGCAAGACTACTTGCTAATAAGAGTCTGGTTATTTATGTAGTTTATTTGAACAGGTATTTTGTTATATCTCCATGATAATATTTAGTAGTCACTTTTCTGTGACAGAAAGAAGTTGTAATAATATTTTTAATGAATCCACTCAAGGTTGATCTTATTGTAATAGGATCTCTAAGACATGTATTTGTCTCGTACTGTGACACTACTGTCCTTACCTAGTGTAGTAGTCTGGCTTGCCATCGATACAGCAGATCTACCTAGAACTTCTGCACCTTTGTGTAAGCTCTGCTTCAGCTGACCATGCAACTAGAAGTCTACTCCAAAGATACGTAGTGAGTTGTTAGCTTCTAGCATAAGCAAATGCCCAAATCTGTTGAGGCTTGAATTACCCTCTGAGGGAAGGTTTTGGTAGTTTTAAAAAATAAAAAAAGAAGCTTAGAGAATAAGAGACTCAATCACTCAAATAGCTGTTAAGCTCTAGAGCAACAGAAAGAGATAATGATGATGATAGAAGTATAATGTTTGATTTTCCTTCTGTGCCCTATGTTAGAGAGCCAACTCTGAGCCAGAATTAAGCCAACTGCTCTTTATCAGTGTTAGACAAAGAGAACTCATTAGAGTCCTTACTGTATTAAGTTTGTCTACTTATACATATTCTAGCTGGTTGTCATATGACAGAAAATAACCATTAAATAATATAATTTCTTTTATATTTTATATTATTACTAATTTTTTGCTCCTAAACTCCTGTTGTCTACTCCTATAGGATCACGATGTAGACTAGTTAC
>Ga0153970_1000185_pt1 | contig 12465 bp, 9 predicted proteins | sample TSGA054MetaG_FD_102280 | JGI IMG/M metagenome (GOLD analysis project Ga0153970, IMG submission 102280) | Attine ant fungus gardens microbial communities from Georgia, USA - TSGA054 MetaG | ecosystem: Host-associated > Fungi > Mycelium > Unclassified | place: USA: Georgia, George L Smith State...
AAGATAGTCCGAGATTTCTCCAAAGAGTCCTGTCTGTTTTGTGAGTCCATTGTCTTTTAGAGTCCTCAGACATTATCTGATGCATTACTGCATGATAATGTCCTCGTCTAGCATCGCCAACATTTCGTCTACTAACCACTCATTATCAGACCATGGCTGATAATAGTTATAGTCCCACTCGATGTTCATAACAAGTGACAGACTTAGATAGATAGGCCGTTGATTGCAAATAAGCATTGATGGTATCAAATCAGTTATATAAATAACACCTCAGACATGACTTAGAGGTTTGGGACTGTGGTTGGAGTGTACTAACACTTGACAAATAACTAAGGAGTTCTAAATCACAAGCTAACAATAGAGAGAAGACCAATAAAGGATAAAGAAGATTCTAGAAGGAAACAGCAGTGGGGATGCATTATTGATAGGAAGGAAACAGGAGAGAGATGCATAATCAGTAGGATTTTGGGAGGACTGAGAACAAGAAAGAGTCAAGGGAATCCTGAAAGTAGTAATAGTTTCCTTTTTATATTTTATTCCTTGAGTTTCAGGGCTTTGTAATAACTTTAAATATAGTATCCAGGGCAGGATGAGGAGAAAAAGAAAAGGAACCTCTTGGTACTTACTTCTATCATCACTGCCTCTGGAATTATGAAATGCAAAACTACTGAGTGTAAGAATTTGGAGTTAGTAGGATATCTTGAGAAAAACACAGAATATACCCAGAACTTGATCTAGAGAGAAATAGCAGATACAACTCAGGCAGGCTTTAAAGAGGACAACAGGCTGGAAAAGCTTGGCTAGGGTGTACACTTGGATTGCATCACACCTATAAGGTTCAGAGTTGGAGATGTAGACAAGGGAGCAACTAAGCATGGAGAGTCCATGAGTGATCAACTAACTGTATTTTCCAGAGGAGCTTTTGTCACAGTATGTAAAGGTTGACACCTTAGGGAGGCTATGTGATGACAATCTAGGGAGATCTTATATTTATTTTATAACAACCTACCTATATTTTACTGGAGCTGTGTATAATTTCTATTTTCTAATTATTTATAACCTTCATTTTTGATTATCTCCCCTCAAACCTTTAGTGTGCAATTGGGAGCTGGTACCATGTCTTATTATTTGTCCCAGTGTGCAATTCCCTTTTGCACCCTTTCACTGTTACTAACAAAGATGAGGTGTTTCTACTCTATATGATATGATATCTTGGATGTAAGTTAATCCTAGTTCTTTGTAAGGTTTTATTAAGAATAACATAAGCTAGGTGCTACATGAACACCAGGATGGAGCCTATTGTTCCAAATATAAACAGGATTCTTATTATTTTTGGATTGGCCAATGGAGATAATTCCCTAGGTCACAGGATTGTCATGAGTTACTTTGACCATAACTAAAGAATATGACATGGACTAAAATTAAACCCTGGACTGATAAAGACTTGTGTAATAAATAAGTACAAATAGCAGATATCTGTATATATAGTATAGCAGAATCAAGCAAGGACTCTATTGAGTTCTCTTCTAATCCTAAAGAACTACTTAGACTAAACCCTAGTCTAGGTTCTTAAGTCAGTTGCTGACAAAAGAACTTGATACCAACCTCTGAACACTGTTTGTTTTGAACCCTATCCAATCTCTTATCTCATCACTGATTGACTCTTGACAATCATTACAATTATTAGTCACCTCCATATATAGCTAGGCCCTTGGCTTAAGGAAACTTGATAGTCAGTTAGAGACTATTGGTGGCAGTGTGGTACCAAACCCAGGTATCATACTCAGGACCTGACCTGATCAGTGGGCAGTATTTAGTAAACTACATTTTCACTGTATAAACCTTATACTGTGCTCCATTGTGAGTGGTACATGCAGAGGAGTAACAGTTATCTCTTAAAGAGCTATCTAGATTCTGGATCCTCCCTGTTGAGGTGATAGTGTAACCCTAGTATTAGGGCAGTAGTCAGTAGGGAAGTAGACATCTAGCTGGGTGAAGATCTTGTATCCCAGCACATGTAATAGTAAAATAGCAGGATTCAACATTACCTCTGTATGTCATGACTTGGTAAAAACAGCTAAGTTAATATTTATTTTCTTTTCTATTTTCTTTTCTTTTATTTTTCTTATTGATGGACACATGAGAAAAAAGTGACTCATAAGGAAGTGCTGAAGAGGCTGTTAGTACTAGGGGTTTTCCTGTTTTCTTTTTAAATTGAAGTTCCCCAACTATTGTCTAGGTAGTGGTGAATATAAAAGATTTTAATAAATAAAGTATATGATCTCCTAAAAAAAGCATCCTAGTTAACACCATGTATCAGCACAGTGTCCCTCATGCAAATTCATGGGGAAATGAATTCAGAAGTTGAAGGTGAAAGGAAGTTGTAAAATTGAAATTCTGCCAATGTATCATAGTAACAGTGATATTTGAAATCTGATTCTCAATTCTAGACTACTGTCTTGGCCCTATGCCTAAGTCCTGTCTGCCTGGTATTGCCCTAATGTTCTGTTTCAAAGTTGTTCTTATAGTAGTACTCTCTGGCTATGTGATTAGACTATCCTCACAGTAGTACTCTTGACTATGTGATCAGATATGAGACTTTGAATCCTCCCTATATAACTTGACTCCCTAGTAATTCTAAACCCTGTCTTAGAGCTCCTATAATGTTGTCCCTGTAGCTAAGTCACTTGTCCTGTAGTCTCTTTGGTTTGACTCAGTCTTGAGTCAAAGCAGCTTAATCACTAATCTGATAACTCTAAAAATAGATTTCCACTTTGAAAACCTAAATAAAGAAAAGAGGTAACCAAGATTGCTTGCCCTCTTCCTACTAAGTAGGGGTTTCTATAGGTTTAGAGAAATACAAAATAAATATATGAAAAAATAGAGAAAATAATAAACCCAGTCATAATCTATTATTACAATAATTGTTCCAGTAGTGATAGGAAATCCTATGCCTTCTTGTCTTTTCTCGATTATTTCCTATTAGTTTTGCTAGGTCTGTTCTGCCCTTGCCGAGTTACCAGGTTGCCTACCACCAATCCCGTGGTGGTCTCCCTTTTTCTCTGACTTATCTTAGTGACTTAGGACCTGACTTTTTCCTTTCTTGCCTAGGGAGTTTTAAGTGTTGTTCCTATAGCCTCCTGAGGCTCTTTGTTACTCCTTTGTTTCTGATCATAGTGAATCAGTTTTGATGTGCTCCTATTCTTAGCCATCACTGATTAAGTGATGCCATGGCTATTCTTATTTCCTGCCAGGCCACCAGTCCTGTTCCTTTGTGATAGGTGTCTTTTTGGACTTTTTCACATAAGGCTTCTTTCTCCTGACTAAGCTACTATTCTCAGCAATGATGCCATGGGGCTGCGGGCTTGACTACACTGGTTCTCAAGTGATTAGCCTGTTGGTGGTAGCAACCTTATGTCCCCAGGTATACTGCTATATAGTTAGGTAGCTAAGCTAGCTTTTGATAGTAAAGTCCTCTGTGTCTTCTCTGCTACCTAGCAGGTGATTTGTAGCAACTTAGCCTGAGATGACTTAATCACCCTCCAAGTCTGAGTTGACAAGGAGAACTTGATAGAGTTTCCATTTAATTCTCTATACTATATATACAACTACTATCATGGCTATGCACTTCTTTTCCTATAGTCCTCATATTACTTGTCATATGACTACCCTGTCATGTGTTGTGATTGTGACCTGTGACTAATGTCACACCTTTTTTTTTGTGACTATGACATAACTCCTTTTCTATGCTTTACCTTTATAATAGTAATTTAACTAAATAAAAGAAAAAGAAAATAGAAAATGACTTAGCTATTTTTGCCAAACTATGACATGATTCTATCTTAGTCCTGTTTTTGGGGTGTAAAGTCATAAAATTTGTTTAAATTTAGGCCTGAATATATTTCAGGCCTCATACCATATACCTAAAGTGTAACTGGAATTTTAAAGGAGATAGTCTTGTTGTATGCTATATTATTACAAGTTTCTAGTACTACTTCCAACTTTTGCAAGCTAATGGGGGATATACTATCCTCTGACTATAGATCACAGACATTATACTCTATAGTCCTAAGGAAAAATCCAATTTGGGAGTCCTTTTTCCCTTCTTACTTGAAGAAACAGGATCAGGGATTTTCTCAATTGACATGCTATTCACATTGACATTCTCAGGAGAGATGTTAGGAAAGCTAACTCTAAGCTGGAATTAAGCCAACTGCTCTTTATCAGCGTTAAACAAAGAGAACTTATTAGAGTTCTCGTTGTATTAGATCTATCTGTCATATGACAGAAAATAATAATTTAATAAAATAATTTCTTTTATATTTTATTTATTACTAAATTTTGCACACTTCTCCTTTTACTATCACCATCCCCTGGGGTAAGATAACCCTCAGGGGTCATACTCTACCCAACATCTCTCGCTACTATTGTTATAATACCACCTATCCGCTTTATTTCTTATTGTCCTTTGGGGTAGCACATTTGTGCATTTATGCATTGGGGGCATGACTACCACAGTATGTTCTCTTTGCATCTGCTCTTTGCTAAGGCTAGAAGAAGGCACTATCTGGGGACTGAACTAATGGCCAGAGGGAATCTACTCTCAAAAAGAATTCTATGAATACTCTATCACTGAACAACACCCATACAGAAAAGCTCCCTATAGCTCACCACAAATACATGTGTTCCTCTACAAAACCTGGGTATTACCTTTGGGAAGTATATTAGGGCATGGTAGGTACAAAGATGAACTGATTCAAGCTCTCTCTCTCAGGGTAGAATATCCCTGAGAGTATCACTAGTACCCTTGAAAAGAGGTTTGACCAGAGTACTTGTCTTGGTGTCCATCACCTGATCCCAATGGGATTGTTCCATGATGATCAAGTTCTATGGCAGGAGCTAAAGACTAGGATGGGGTAGTAGATATCATGAATAAAAGGGATAGGGAAGTCTTTAGGTGGATAAATGTTTTTGGAAGGCAAATATTTGGCGGTAAAGAGTCTGTCATTTAATGTAGTTTTCTCATTCTTCACTGCCTAGGCTACTAACTACATGTTAGTACTTGGAAGGCATGCTTACAACACATGCTGTTGTCATGACTTGGCAAAATGGCTAAGTTATTATTTAATATTTCTTTTCTTTTCTTTATTACTAGGGTGGAGCATGGAAAAGTATCACATGACTGTCACAGAGTCACAGAATGGTCACATCACATGGGAGTCACAGTCATAGCATGTGACAAAGAAATCAGCTAATGGACATAAGGACTATGGGAGACAAGACACATAGCCACGATAGTAATTGTATATATAGTGTAGTAAATCTAATGGGGACTTTATCGAGTTCTCTTTGTTAATCACTGAACAAAGAGCAGTTGGCTTAATTCCAGCTTGGAGTTTAGCTTTCTTATAGCCACAGGGTCTGCCACCATGCCCCTGATTGCCTTTTGCTCATTTGTATTTAGAGTAGTTGGCTTTATAATTGATGATTTAAAAAAAATTACTAAATTTTGCTCCTGAACTCCTGTTGTCTACTCCTATAGGATTATAATGTAGACTAGTTACTTATACTTCTCCTATTCTAGACTTAGTATAAGTACTCCATTAGTTACATCCTAGTTCCTTAGTTCATAGATTAATGTCTCTTACATGTTCTATCCTCACTCCTATCAATCTATATACTATCCCTCTCCTGAACTCCTAGCAACAATTCAGTCCTCCTGAAATATGCAACCACTCACATGACAGCAGATTGAGGCATAGCACATAAGCTGAGGCCAAGGTTATTTCCCAATTTTTGTTATCAACTCCCTTTTACTCTAGAGTAACTCTGTACCACCCTAGGTTACTTCATCCCTGCTCCATACATACCTAACACTATTTACTTATACTACTTTTAGTTGGTCTGTGCATTCTTTACTCATGATCCCAACTAAACTCTGTGACATCATGTGACATGATATGTAACATGACCTTCTATCACAAAAGGCCACTTACTAATTTGTAATTTGATTTTGAGATATTCAAAAAGGCTTAAAAAGTGAGTTTTAAACAGTAACAAGAGATGTTGTTAAGTCTGAGGTCTAATCCTTAGACTATGAGTCCTTATATACATGATTGTGATAGTCTGTGCACTAGGACAGATCATCACATGCTACTACCTATTGTTCTATATATGGTAGTGCCTTTGTGCTAGAAATAGTGATAACCTAACCATATGGAAGCTGTTCTTTGTTCTAAGAAAAGGACAGATGACTATCTATGGGTAATTAATAAAGTCTATGTATAAACATTGAGGCCTTCATATCTCCACTAATAGTAATTGCCTTGAGGTTGTTCTAGGCTCATTCTGAGCGTTATGAAGAAGGCTTCTACTGAGCCTAGAACCAAAGCATTGATCACAGCGGTTTCCGAGATATTAGCAATTTAATAAATGGTAACATAGGGGTTACCAGTTGATCTGCTTAATATCTCGGCCATTATTGATTGCCTTGAGACGTGACTGGTATCAATTGAAAGTTCTTTTTAAGGGCTTTCTGTAGCCTTTGAGACTGTGAGAATTGTCAACGAATTGAAGAAGATATGGCCAAATGAAGTTTGTGACACCTTTCCATGCTATTTATAGAAAATAAATGAAAAGAAAAGGAAAAGAGAAAAAAAAAAAATAACTTAGAGAGATAATTCATGACATCACCCCTCTCTCAAGGTACCTTATCCTCAAGGTTTTTATAATTCATTATAAGAATTACCCATTTTACTCATTTTGTCTTTTTCATTTCATGCTTCAATCTTTCCTCCTTGATATTCTTCTTCTTCTTCAATCATTTCCATCTTCCTTTGTTTCTAGGGTTTTGTTCCCTTTTATTTTCCCCAGTTTCTTTCTATTCTATTCCAATATTCTCTGTCATATCTCTTGTCGTCCCATCCATATAGCTTTCTTGTTGCAAATCTTCCAAGGGACATTCCTCTCCAACATTCATTTCTTTCTTTGTAGCTTTCCTGTTTTCTTATTTTCCTTCTTTCCCTTCCATACTCTCTTTCAAATTCTTCTACCAATTCCTTTGCATTCTCTAAGTTTTCTATTCCTTCTCATGTATCACTTTTTGCCGTGAAGCCCTTTCATTATACCAGGTATTTGTCCTTTCCTTGTATCTTCCTTTTATCTAATACTCTTTCTACTTCCCACTCCTCTTCTCCTTTAATGATCACTGGTTTTGGTACTTCTGCTCTTTGTCCTAGTACTTGATTTGAGTACATCCTTATTCTACTGACATTAACTACTGAATGTATTTTAACAGTGTTTGGTAGTTCTAACTCGACCACATTCAGGGATACTACCTTTTTGATCTTGTAAGGTCCTACATTGTCATGACTTGGCAAAACAGCTAAATCATTATTTATATTCCTTTTTCTTTTTTTCTCCTTTTACTATACAGAAGGGAGTGTGGGAAAACTATTATGTCATAAGTGTCACATAGTCACAGCATCACATAACATAATGTCACATGATGGGTCACATGATAGGCATGGGAAAGTAGTGTACAGACTATGTAGTAGTTGTATAAATAGTATAGAAAATCTAACAGGAACTTTATCGAGTTCTCTTTGTCAATCGCTGAACAAAGAGCAGTTGGCTTAATTCTGGCTTGGAGTTTAGTTTTCTTACATACATAGTATTCTGTTAATTTTTCTAGATTATCTCCAATCATTTGCCATTTGAGATCTTTTGTGCTAAGCAGTACTAAGTCTTCTTCTTTATATTCTACTGCTTTTGACCTATGCCTATCTACATACTTCCTTATATCTTCCTGAGCTTTGACCAATGCTGCTTTGGCCTCTCCCTGAATTTTCTTTATCTGCTCCACAAATCTTTCTGTACTTTCTGTACCTCCCTTTCCTCCTTATTTTGAAGTCTATTCTGGGGTTTTGCCTACTATTTGCCTAGAAAGGCAACACTTTAGTTCCTGAGTGTACTTTATTATTGTATGCAAATTCTGCTGTTCCCAGCTATTCAGGCCACTGCTCCTGTCGATGATCAATAAACATTCTGAGGTACTGTTATAATTCTTGATTTATTCTCTCAGTTTGTCCATCTATTTGAGGATGAAATACTGTTGACAATTTAGTGTTGATTCCCAATAGCTTGTTTAACTCTTTCATAACTCCTGCTGCAAATTGCAGACCTCTATCTGAAATGATGCTTTCAGGTAATCCATGTAACTACTATACATTGTCCCTGAACATCCTTGCTAGCCCCTTAGCTGTAGTTTTCTCAATTGTTGTAAGAAAGCTAAACTCCAAGCTGGAATTAAGCCAACTGCTCTTTGTTCAGCAATTGACAAAGAGAACTTGATAGAGTTCCTGTTAGATTTTCTATACTACTTATACAACTACTACATGGTCTGTGCACTACTTTCCCATGCCTACCATGTGACCTATCATGTGACATTGATGGGGATCAAAGAGAATTGATCACAAAACAAAAGTGATAACAAATGGGAATATAAAAGATCTCTGAGATGTTTTATAATTGTGCACTAAACAAGTAGGCACTGGGGAGATGATCAAATATAAAAAGAGAGCTTAAGAATAAAGGGGGGAATAGAGGAGTGCAATTCAAAAGACCAAAAGAAATGATAATAAAATGTTTATAAATTTACTTGAGATAGATCTTACCATAATAGGCTCTCTAAGACGTGTGTTTGTCTTGTGTTGTGATACTACTGCCCTTACCTAGTCTAGTAGTCTAGCTCACCATCAATATAGCAGAACTACCTAGAACTCCTGTGCTATCATGTGAGCTCTTCTTCAGCTGACTGTACAACTGGAAGCTAACTCCAATAACATGTAGTAAGCTATTAACTCCTAGCGTAAGTAAATGCCCAAGTCCATTGGGGCTCAAATTCCTGTTGAGAGAGGGTTTTTTGGGAGTTTTAGAAATTAAAGAGAACTCTTCAAAAAGCTAGAGACTCAGTCACTCAAAATAGCTATTAAGTTCTAGAGCAATAGAAAGGGATGATGATGGGGGTATGATGCTTTTTGTTCCCCTCTGTGCCCTAGAGTATTTTATTATGATTACAAAGCAAGGAGATAACAAAGAAAGTGAGACAAAGAAAACCTCTGAATTCCCAAACACAGCAAGGCCACAAGAATGAGATGGCACCCTTCCTGAACACTAGGCCACTACTCCCCAACCCTCTAACCCTATTCCAGGAATCCTCTCTCACACAGTGGTCGAGTCTTGAGCCTCTTACTAGGCTGTAGATAGAGATGGCAATTTTGAGTCATCTTGCCCTCAAGTGCATTATCTTTGTCTAGCCTTTCTGCTGCCTCTTTTCTCAGCTTCTCAGTTCCTCTTTCTATCTTCTCTATGCCTTCTCATTCCTCCAGTTTCCCATTTCCTTCCACTGCCATTGCGATACGACTCCGCAGTGGCTCGACTCCCTTGATCTTGCCATAATTAGCCATCAGTGATGGTAGCTCAGATTTGATCATAACTTTTCTACAAATAGCACCACTGGCTACTGAGGTATGATGTTGCTCAGGCTGCGCTAATCCGTCTAAGTTCACTTCAGCCCTTGAGAGTACTTCTAGAAGGGAAATCCATTGAAAATCCAATATGAGGTGCCTGGGCAAGCATCTATGAGATGTATGTAGCAGTGGTCACAGCCACTGCTCTGCTACCTAAGCTAGATGCTCAAGTCCACAACTGGGTATCTAGGGAACATTCCTGGGGGGCTGAGCTCTTCTCTCAAGCCAGTTATTTTGGTTATAAGGGTACAAATTATCACTTATTTTGCCTTAAATGTTTGTACTGCATGATAATGTCATGTGATGTGACACTGTGACTTCCTGTCATGTGACTGTGACTATGTGATACTTGTGATGTGACAATTTCCTGCACTCCCTTCTGTATAGTAAGTCTAAGATAAAAGAAAAAAAAAAGAAAAGAAATATAAATAATGACTTAGCCGTTTTGCCAAGTCATAACATCACATCCTTCCACATATCTCTTTACATCTCTAGTTACTCCTGGCTACCAGAAATTCCTTGTCACTAATTCCACTGTTTTCCATTGTCCTTTATGTTTCTCCACAGATATATCATGGTGTAGCCTAATTATTTCTGTTCTTAGCATCTCATCTCTAGGCATGTAAACTTTTTCTTCCTTCAACATAATGCCATCTTCTTCTCTCTACTCTTTATCCCTCAACATTTTTACTCCTACCTTTTTCATTTCTTCTACTACTTTAATCACTTCATTATCTTTTGCTTCCGATTTCCTAATCTTTTCCAAAATATTTACTCTTTCTATGATTACTTCTCCCATTCTTGTAAGACTCTAGCCATGATGACTTAAGTCCACTCCAAGTCAGAGTTGACAAGGAGAACCCAATAGAGTTTTCATTTGATTTTGTACATTACTTATACATTTTACTCTAGTGGCTGTGCAACATCCTCCTATGATCCTCATGTTATTCCCGTCATGTGTCTACCTCATCACATGTTGTGACTGTGACTATGTGTGACTATCATGTGATGCTTTCCCATGCTCTACCTTAGTAATGATCTAACTAAATAAAAGAAAAGAAAAGAAAATGAAAAATAGAAAATGACTTAGCTGTTTTGCCAAGTCATGACACTCATCAAGTCTGAACAAATCAACAATTGCACAAAATGTATTGACATTAAATTCAGACATGTCTGTGATCAGGAGGATCAAGGGATGATCTCGAGTCAACATGTGGCTATGCAAGAACAGATTGCAGACATAATGACAAAGCCACTTGGAGCTGAGAAATTTTTGTATTTTCAAGAAATGACTGGAGTACATGTTGTAAATTGAAGCAGGTTCATTTTCTTTCAGATGTCTCCAAGCTCTTATGTTCTTTTCTTTCTTTGATTGATTACCTAATTGACACTTACTAAGCATGTAGTCATGCCACATAGTAGAACTTTGAAACCTCAGTTCAGTGTTTACAGGAACAGAGGTATATTTCAATCTTTCTTATTTGATATAAAGATAACTAATTGTATCTAGACTTTTGTCTGACAGGTACAATGATATAGAGTTCAGTGTTTACAGGAACTGAGACTTTTGTCTGATAGCTTCTGTCAATCTCTGTCTGCTGTAATAGTACATGCATGAGAGATCTTCAATGAGGAGGGGTGATGATATGTCCTCTGTGGACTATTATTTCATCTCTTTTTCTCATCATTATCTTCTGATTGATTAGTAAGCAATGAGTATTGTCTGCCAGCACAGACTTTTCTTATACCTCAGTTCTGCACACTACAGACTGAGACTTAGTGTTCTAATAGGCCGCTTACTCATCCCATTGAAATAATAGGTTCAAGATGGGCCGAATGCCCAGATAAAAACCTCGTCAATAATGGTAGGAGAAAAATATTGCGATGTATACGTAATCAAAGTCGATGAAAGTTGCCGGTCTTTGTAGTTCGAAAGCCATGAATGAACAAGAGCCAGAACGAAGAGTAGAGCACGGTAATGAAGATGAGCAGCGAGAAGACGTATGCTGATTGGATTGCCAAGCTCAAAGACTAATCCAGGATGAGCGAGCACCGATCTCTACATCAAAGGGTTGAATCACGATCGACGTAAAAAATATCGACAGCCCAGATATTCACTTTAAATGCTTTATCTAATCCTCCTCCCAGACGCAAAAGGATCAGTGGGATAAAATTATTGTTGATGAGCTCTGCATTTCCAAGTTGCTCAATGTATTCCGACTTGACTTTAAAAGACTGACAGAATGATAGTCAATACAAAAAAATTCACCTCATAAATATACTGACCGCATCCTGAAAGAGATCAAATATGAACATCCAAACTAGTAGAGAACCAAAGTCTAGGAACCAGTCAACGACAAAAAATCATTCCTACTCATACGATACCTACTTGTTGCTCCTCTCCATCTTCAACACTGACGACATCAACATGCCTCTGCACGATATCCAGCAACTCCAAAGGAAGAGTAGCCTGTATCGTGGAGTCGATATCGACTCCAGCTTCAATGACAAGATGTTCAGTGCGCTTCTTAGCTGCACTTCGCATGATTCCGTATGCCAGCTTCTGAACTTCAATAGAATGATCAATCACGAGATGGCACATCTGGACAACATTCAATCACGAATGGAGAGAATTAAGATCGCACGTACTCGAGGTAGAGTATTCTCGTCCATCGATGACTCAGGTAATTCTCTGAGAGCATCCAAGATTAACCCCCTGCAATTGGAGCGAGGCAGGGAAGGGCTGATGGACTCTTTTCAGAGTGAGAAAACTGATGATTAGAGAGAAAAAGAGGTACTTGCCTGATTTGGCGAAGGCTAAGTCTCTAATCTTCTCCAAGATTAATATCCTCCGAGAATCCCACTCAGACTTGAAAGGCTTGTTGACTTTGACCAGATCTTCTATAATAACTACCAGCCGAATGCTTCGGATAAG
>Ga0153970_1000193_pt1 | contig 12389 bp, 15 predicted proteins | sample TSGA054MetaG_FD_102280 | JGI IMG/M metagenome (GOLD analysis project Ga0153970, IMG submission 102280) | Attine ant fungus gardens microbial communities from Georgia, USA - TSGA054 MetaG | ecosystem: Host-associated > Fungi > Mycelium > Unclassified | place: USA: Georgia, George L Smith State...
AGCGTTATGAAGAAGGCTTCTGCTGAGCCTAGAACCGAAGCATCAATCACGGCGGTTTCCGAGATATTAGCGATTTAATAAACAGTAACATGGTAGTTACCAGTTGATCTGCTTAATATCTCGGCCATTATTGATTGCCTCGAAATGTGACTGGCATCGATCGAAAGGTCTTCTTAAGGGCTTTAAGCTGGCTTTGAGACCGTGGGAATCGTTGAAGAATTGACGGAGATATGACCGAATGAAGTTTGTGACAAGAAGCCTTCTTCATAACGCTCAGAATGAGCCTAGAACAACCTCAAGGCAATTAATATTGGTGGAGATATGAAGGCCTCAATGTTTGTATATAGACTTTATTAATTACTCATAGATAGTCATTTATCCTTTTCTTAGAACAAAGGACAGCCTCCATATGGTTAGGTTATTACTATTTCTAACACAAAGGCACTACTATATGTAGAATAATAGGTTGTAGCATATAATAGTCTATTCTAGTACATAGACTATCACAATTATGTATATAAGGACTCATAGTCTGAGGATTAGACCTCAGACTTAATAACATCTTTTGTCACTTGTCTAACTTTGCATTTTTGAGCTCTTTAAAGTATCAAAGCACCTATCACAAATAGTAAGTGACCATTTGTGATAGGGTTTAAAAAGGGCCAAAGGCCCAAATGAAAACCTCATCTAGTATATATGCGAGACCAAACATAGGAGTGATGTCTGCTGATTAATTGTACCTAAGCATTCCTACACACACTCTTTTTACTCAAAAACCTCTACAAAATTCAAATAAAATCAGGAAAAATTAGAGGAAATTGGTAAATGACTCTCTGTTTTCTTTTCTTATTTTGACAAATTTCAACAATATATTCAATTATCACAACCCTTCTCTTTTCATAAATCAACACAAATGGATGTATGGGAGAGATATAACATATATAAATAATGCTAGCTCATCATCGAGTTTACTCTCTCAAATCATACTCACTATATTCCCTACCCTCCCCTGCCCTTCTCTTTTCTCTCTTATACCTTTTTACTCTCTCTATACCTTGACTAGAAGCTAGGCCCTAGGTGTAAAAGGGACAGTACTTTACAACTGTGGTATAGAGCTTGGAGTATGTAACTAAGCTCAGGTCTCCTCTCCTAGAAGGACTCTTTCCTTGAGTGGTGCTGTGATAGTATACCTGTAAACTGTTTTATTATAAACCTGGTGTTAGGGGTATATTGTCAGAATAGCTAACTTCTAAGCCGGAATAAAGCCAATTGCTCCTTTATCAGTATTTGACAAGGAAAACTCAATAGAGTCCTCGTTAGATTTGCTACACTATATATACAATTACTATCATGGCTATGTATCTTGCCTCCCACAGTCCTCATGTCCATCAGGTGATCCCTTTGTCACATCCTGTGACTGTGACTTTTATTGTGACATGACCATGATATGACCATTCTGTGACTGCTATCACACCTTTTGTGACTCTGTGGCTAGTCATGTGATAATTCCCATGCTCCACCTTAGTAATAAAAGAAAAGAAAAGAAAAAGAAAAGAAATATAAATAATGACTTAGCCATTTTGCCAAGTCATGACATATATTGTGATTCATATATGCACAGGATTGACAATTGCTCATTAAGAGAGAAATCTAGAGTAGGGGTCTCCTTCTTAGAGGCAATAGTATACCTTTTTCTTAGAGTAGCTATAAGTGAACAGTAAGACAATTGTGAGAAATGGATCCTATTAAAGAAGAACATCAGGCTAGGAGAGCTAAGAAGAGAGCACAACAATATGTAGTACCTGCTTTGTTCCAAAATGTTCCTCTTGCTTCTGTTTGGAATAAAGATAGAAAAAGGGAAAGAAAAAGATTTTACTTGGCTCTTATTCATGTTTCACAAAACCTTAAGGATGCTATACTTGATTTGCATAGACATCAACTTGCTGAGCAACAACAGAGGACAACTGAGGAATATGGAGTACAAATTACAAGAGTAGAAGCAGAAAGGCAAAGACAGGAGAATATGGTTCAGAGGAATAGAAGAGTTGAAGTAGAAGGACAGAAACAAATGGAAATTAATCAAATAATGGAGGAATGGAGGAATGAGAATGCAGATGCACTTGATTATGAAGAACAGCAGAATAAAGGAGATATTGGTGATCTAAATGTGGATAGAAATATGTAGAAAAATATTCTGAGAGTTATAAGTAACATATTTCACTCATTGTCTATAGATGAATATTGATTAAGTTTAATAGAATGTTGAGGAAGGAAATATTCAAGAGTTAGATGTGCAAGATGATGTGGTTCAGGTATGATAATTTTTGAATACCAAAATTCTATATTGTTAACAGTTGAACTAGATTCAAGATACCATTGTTTCAGATGATATCCCACCACCTGTTCTTTAGCCTATACCTTATCTACCAGCTGGACAGTCATTCCTATAGAACAATATTCACTATCTCAACTTAGGCATGTTGACTATTATCTGTCCTCACTGTCATGCTCTTCACTTTGACTGTGAAAAGCTCACTTCCTCAAGGGTCAATCATCCTTCCCTTCAACCACTCACTGAAATTCTTCATAACTACTTGACTGGAGATAATTATCTCTCAAGAGAATTTTGCAACAACATTTGGCAGTATAATGCAGCATTTGCTATGACTTCAGTAGGAGTTAAAATCAACAACTCAGTCACTAGGCAATCAAATTCCTACTATTTTAAAATTTTGAGAGAGCTTTATCATCTCCATTTTACTGAACCAGTTGTATACTACTAGGATAGCATCGTATCCCTGAGCTAGTGGTAGCTTGGTAATGAAGTCTGCTGAAATATGACTTCAGGGTTTTTCTAGGGTTGCATTAGATATTAGTTTGCCTGTTGGTGCTTCACTTCAATTCTTGTATCTTTGGCATGCATTGCATCCCTCCACATATTTTCCTACTTTCTTGGTTACTCCTGGCCACCAGTAATTCCTAGTAACTAACTTTGTTGTCTTCCATCTTCTTCCGTGTTCTCCTACTGGTGTGTTATGGTACAACCATATTACTTCTCTCCTAAGTTCTTCCTCTAGCATATACACCCTTCCTTCTTTCATTACTACTCCATCTTCTATTTCCCATTCTTTATCTTTTAGCATTTTTATTCCTGCTTTCTTTAACTCCTCTACTACTTTTACTATTTTTTCGTCCTTTCCTTATGCTTTCTTTATTCTTTCTCTTAAGTTTCTCTCTTCCACTAGTATTTCCGTTCCCCAGACCCATTTCAGTTTTATTAACATTCGGTCTTTGTTATCCTTTTCTATCCCTTTTTACCAGTCTGGTCTCCTGCTTAGTCCATCTACCTTCTCTATGCTTTTTTCTGGAACATATTTCAATACAAAGTTGAATCATGATAGGTAAAGGACTTATCTTGCTTGTCTTCAATTTAACTTTTGGCTTGTCATGAAGTATTGGAGGTTTTTATAGTCTATCCAAATTTCGAATTCCAGTTTTGCCTCTTCCAAGTAGTGTCTCTATGCTTCTAGACACCTGATTACCACCAGCATTTCTTTGTCATGAATTTCATAGTTCTGTTCCATAGTATTCAGTGATTTAAAGATGAAGACCACTGGTCTCTACTTTCCATCCTCACATTTTGTCAACAATACTCCCCCTGTCATGTAGTCTGAGGCATCTACTTCTATTCTCATTTCTCTATTAATATCTAGGATAGCTAAGATGAGTTCTATAGTAAATATCGCCTTAAGTTTTCCAAAAGCTTTCTCTTGTTTCTTTTCCTACTTCTCTTTCTGACTAACACATGTAGTGGCGCTGTTATTCTAGCAAAGTTTTTTATAAACCTTCTATAATAGTTGGCGAGGCCTAGGAATTTTTGCACTTCTTTGATGTTTCTAGGTGCTGGCTAGTTAAGGACCTCTTTCACTTTCTCCTTCTGCATTTCCACTCCCTTTGGACCAATTACTACTCCTAGGAATTCCACTTCTCTTACTTTCTACTTGCACTTTTCTGGTTTTACAAACAGATCATTTTTCTCTAGTTTTTTTAGTATCTCTTCTACTAATTTATTGTGCCCTTCTTCTGTATCTATAGCTACTAGGATGTTGTCAATAAATGTCACTGTATCTCCTTGGTTTATGAGATCTCAGAACAGATCATTTATCATCATTTGAAAAGTAGCTGAGAAGTTAGTCAATCCAAAATACATAACTGTGGATTTGTATGCTCCAATATGCATTGTAAATGCTACTTTCCATTTGTCTCTTTCCTTGATTCTGACATTATTATATCCTCACCTCAGATCTAGCTTTGTAAACACCTTTCTCTTTCCTACTCTGTCTAATATATCCACAATAAGAGGTAAAGGGTACCTGTTCTTTATGGTCTACTGGTTTATGTGGCAGTAGTCTTGTACTATTTTTCACTTTCTGTCCTTTTTTGCTACAAAATATACTAGTAAGGTTTGGGGTGACTTGGAAGGTCAGATATACCCTTTTCTTAATTGGTTCTCCACAAATACCTGTACCTTCTCTCTTTCTTCTCTCAACAATAAGTATACTTTCTCCTTTTTCAGCACAAACTTCTCTTTTAGCTCTATTGCATGATTCTAGGTCTTTTGTACCAGTATTCTTTCTAACTCTCTTTTCCCAAATACTTTTCTCCATTTCCAAAATTTCTTGGGTACTAACTTTCTTAGTACTTCTTTATCCTCATCTTTTTTCACCTTTTTTACTTCTTTTTCCTTTTTCTCCCTTTTTCTTTTTCCACATATAGGTAGACACCATGTTATTTTTACCTCCTCTTTTTCCTAATCTATCTTGGGTTTGTGGGCTGCTGACCACAGCATTCCCAATATTACTTCTGTTTTCCCTAGGTTACATATGTCCATTCTAACTTTTTCTATATACCCTTTGAAGAACATATTGTACTCAACCTGGTGCGTTATTGTTCCCCCTACATTTATCGTTCTATCCACATTCCTGACTAAGAGTAGGTTCTTCATTTTGTTCATTTTAATCTTGCAAAGGTCATATCCATAAATAGACCTGTTGCCCCACTGTCTAACAAGGCTTTTACTACTATTCCCTCATAGCTTTCCAACTTTTCTAATTCTACCTTCATCCAAACTTCTCTTAGTGGCTATAGTGTATGCCGCACATCTCTTACTCTCTCAGTAGTATTGGTTGAGTTTAATTTATTGCCCAATTTTTCTGGGCACAATACACTGTACAGATTATTGGAGGCTAACCAAGAGCTCATTGTTTTCTATTTTCTTTTGCCGACTCCTGTGGCATTTCCACTACTCTTGCTCTATTTCTCTCCTAACAATTTCTGGTCATATGGCCAAACTTCCCACAATAATAGCATGTTCTTCCTCCTCTCTCCCTCTGTTAATATCCATTGCATTTGGGTCTCTCTGTGGACCCGTTTGATTTTGGCTAGATATACTTGGCCTTTGATATTCTCTGCTGTTATTTCCTGCTCTTCACGTGATTTGTCTTTCTCTGCCTCCATACGATCCTCCTCCATATCCTTCCCTTGGCTATGCATTTCCCCCTTGGCACACCACATTTTTCTCCAACATCCTTTCTTTTGCTTTACTTTGTCTCTGGTTCCTATTCAATCTTACTGCTTTTATCTTCTTGAATAGTACCTCTACTGTTTCTATCTCTGACTTCTCCTTGGACAGTTTATCCAACAGGTTGTCCTTCTATACCTCTGCTACTCCCCCCTACATATATGACAATACCTAGGCAATCTGGGTCATTACTGCCTCCCCATTTATTTTTATTCTCAAATATAAGCAAGCCACGTTGATAAATACACTCACTTCCTCTATTTTTCCACTAAATATAGAAGGTCTGGCAATCTTAACTCAGCTCCCTTGTTGTTGTTAGAGCATGGTAGATACCTGCTGTTGCAAGATGGTAATCATAGAGAGGAGTTGTTCCTCTCTAGTAGGTAGTAGTGGTTGGCGAGGGGCAGGCACCATCAATAGTTCCCCTTGTTGCTGTTGTTGTTATTGTTGTTGGCAGGACATAATAGATAATGGTAGTGGTGATGGTAATAATGAAGGGGATGATGATTTGTATTCTGTTGATCCTTCTTTTTCCAGGACTACTGTCTAAGGCTATGTCTAACAGGGTACAAAATCTTCACTTGTCTGGAGTCCTACTACCTTACTAACTACTGCCCTAATAATATTGTTATATGATTGCCTCTAAGAAGAGGACCCCTACTCTAAGTGGCTTTCTAAAGAATAACCACCAATCTCCTACGTGTACCACTCATAATAGAGTGCAGTATAAAGTTTATACTAAGAAGAGTGTAATAAACAGACCTAATTACAAGGTCAAGACTCAAACAAGATACCTAGACTTGGTACCTAGTCTCCTCTCTTAGTCCCTAACTGACTGAGAAGTCCTCTTTACAGCTAGGGCCCACTATTCAAAATGCTTGTGAGCACTGTGCTCACTAGCGAGAGCGATGAAAAGTGAGTGAGTAATGAGGTTGCAAGATGCAAGGTCACTATTGGGTATTGAGTTCTTATGTTATTGATAGACTATGATAGCTCTTAATGATCACCCCAGGTAGATGTTCAAAAAGAACTCGATGGAGTTCTTCATTGGATTGAGCTACTACTTATACTATTTTACAAGTTAGCTGTACCCTAAAGTCCCATAGTCACAAGTCCTTCCAGAATGTTCTGTGGTCACATGACTCTGGTCACATGGTTTGCTTACTTAAGTTCCCACACTATTTATATCTTGACCCCATTATGCACTTTAATGTTGTAGATCAAATGTTCAAATGCACAGGAAACTATTTTCTTCTTAGGGCTCTCATAACATATCACAAATGGTTACTTACTATTTGTAATAGGTGCTTTGATACCTTAAAGAGTTCAAAAATGCAAAGTTAGACAAGTGACAAAAGATGTTGTTAAGTCTGAGATCTAATTCTCAGACAAGGAGTCCTTATATATAGAATTGTGATGGTTTATGTACTAGGACAGATCATCACATGCTACTACCTATTGTTCTACATATGGTAGTGCCTTTGTACTTATAATATTGATAACTTAACCATATGGAGACTGTTCTTTGTTCTAAGAAAAGGACAAATAACTATTTATAGATAATTAATGAAGTCTATATGCAAATATTGAGGCCTTCATATCTCTACCAATATTAATTGCCTTGAGGTTGTTCTAGGCTCATTCTGAGCATCATAAAAAAGGCTTCTGCTGAGCCTAGAACCAAAGCATCAATCATGGCAGTTTCTGAGATATTAGCAATTTAATAAATAGTAACATGGTGATTACCAGTTGATCTGCTTAATATCTTGACCAATATTGATTGCCTCAAGACGTGACTGGCATCGATCAAAAGGTCTTTCTGAGAGCTTTTTGTAGCCTTTGAGACTGTGAGAATCATTGAAGAATTGATGGAGATATGGCCAAATGAAGTTTGTGACATAGAGATTGAGGGAGGAGACTAGATACCAAGTCCAGATATCTTGATCAAGTCCTAACCTTACAATTGAACGTTGTTCTTTATGCTCTTCTTTGTATAAACTCTGTGCTATACTCTATTGTGAGTGGTACACATAGGAAATTGGCAGTAATTTCTTAGAAAGCTACTTAGAATAGAGGTTCTCTTCTTAGAGATGATCATATAACAATATTATTAGGGCAGTAGTCAGTAAGACAGTAGAACTCCAGACAAATGAAGATTTTGCACCCTGTTGGACATAGTCTTAAGTAGTCGTCCTGGATCAAGAACTATCTGAATCATCATATGAATCATCATCCCCCTCACCATCACTACCACCATCATCATATGACATGTCTCATCAACAACAATAGCAACAAGGGGAAACTTCTCTGGTACCTGCCTCTTACCAACTACCACCACCAATCTGAGAGAAGCAACTCCTTGCAATAATTGCCACCCTGTAGCAGCAGGTCAATACCATGCTCCTCTTCTAACAGAGAAGCAGAGTAGAGGTTGCAAGACCTCAAGTCTTTAGTAGAAAGATGGAGGAGGTAAGCACATTCATTAATGTGACTTACCTATATATTAGAATAAAGATGACAGAGGAGGCAGTAATGACCCAGATGGCCTGAATATTATCATATGTGTAGGAAGAGGTAGCAGAAGCATGGAAAGATAACTTGTTAGATAAGTTGGCAAAAGGAGAGTCGAAGATGGAGTTAGTAGAGCAGTTATTCACCAAAATAAGGAATAACTTTGGGAAAACGTCAAAAGAAGAAAGAAATATTAAACAGCTGAGAACAATAGAGCAAGGGGGAAAAACCTATGACAGGAGTTCAAGAAAGTTACCAGGGGGAGTAGCTATGAGGGAAGACCCCTCATTGAAGAATTCAAGAGGGGGTTAAATAGAGCAATTAGAAGGAGACTAGCTGAGACAGAGAAACCACCAACTACCATTAGAGAGTGGCAAGAGAGAGCGATAAGATTAGATAGGAACCAGAGGTAAGGCAGGACAAAAGAGAGGATATTTGTTATGAGAGCCCAAAAAAGGAACAAGTTTCCCATGCATTCAAACACTTGATTGCAAACATCAAGTCATACAATACAGACAAGATATAGATAGCATGGGAACTTAAGTAATCATATCACGTGACAAGGGTATGTGATTGTAGAATATTCTAGAAAGACATGTGATCGTGGGCTAGTAGTGTACAGCCACTTGTAAAAGTAGTATAAGTAGGTAGTCAATCCAATGAGGAACTCTATCAAGTTTTTCCTAAACACTCACCTCGAGTGGTCCTTGAGTCGTCAAGACTTAGTGATAACAAAAGAACTCGATTCCACTCCTGAGCACTGATCACCTTGATCCCTGCTCATACTTGTTCAACGTGCAGTTGGCTTAATTCCGGCGCTGCGAGAGAGTACCCCCATTATCACTTACTCTCTCATCGCTCTCGCTAGTGAGCACAGCACTCACAAGCATCTTGGATAGCAGGCCCTAGCTGTAAAGGGGACTTCTCAGTCAGGAGAGACTGAGGGAGGAAACAGTACACCAAGTCTGGGTGTGCAGTCGAGTCCTGACCTTTAAATCAGACCAGTTATCTATCACTCTTCTTTGTATAAGCCTCGTGCTGTCGTCCATTGTGACGGGTACACGCAGAGGATCAATGGTTACTTCTTAAAAGGCCATTTAGTTTAGGGGTTCCCTTCTTAGGGGCAATTGTTTACATCTTGATTAGGGCAGTAGTTAGTAAGGTATTAGGAGTCTAGACAGGAGAAGATCGTGCTCCCTATTAGACATAGCCTTAAGTTCGCCCTGGACCGAGAGACAGACCAAGAAACCAAGTCCGAATATAAATCATCATCCTCTCCTTCACCATCACCATCACCACCGCCGCCCTACGACATGTTGCAGCAACAACAACAACAACAACAACAACAGGGGGAACTATCCTAGGCGCCTGCCTCCCACCAACCACCACCACCAACTAGAGAGGAGCAACTCCTCGCCATAATTGCCACCCTGCAGCAGCAGGTAAACACTATGCTTCTCTAGCAGCAGGGGAGCCGAGTAGAGGTTGCAAGGCCTCAAGTATTCAATGGGAGGATGGAAGAAGTGAGCGTGTTTATTAACACAGCTCGTATATACATTAGGATGAAGATGATGGAGGAGGCAGCAACGACCCAGGCAGCCTAGATGTTATCATATGTGCAGGGAGGAATAGCAGAGGCATGGAAGGACAATTTGATGGACAAGCTGGCCAAGAGAGAATCAGAAGTGGAAACAGTGGAGCAGCTATTTTCAAAAATCAGAAACGACTTTGGGGAAACATCAGAGGAAGAAAGAAAGATCGAGCAGTTGTGGACAATAGAGCAAGGAGGAAGGATGTGCGACGAGTATGTCCAAGAGTTCAAAAAAGTCGCCAGGGGGAGCAGCTACGAGGAATGACCCCTCATTGAGGAATTCAAGAGAGAGTTAAACGGAACAATCAGAAAAAAACTAGCAAAGGCAGAAGAACCGCCATCCACCATAGGAGAGTGGCAAGAAAGAGCAGTAAGGTTGGATAGGAACCAGAGGCAGAGTAGGGCAGAGGAGAGGGTGTTGGGAAGGAATGCAGCATGCCCAGGGGGAAATGCGTAGCCAAGGGGAAGTTTTGAGGGAGGATTGTATGGAGAAAGAGGGGGGCAAATAACCTGATGGGCAGGAGTTCCGCATACAAGAGAAAACAGGGGAGAAGGAGAAAACTTATTCAGCAGAGGAGGAAACCAAATGGGTCCACGGAGAGACCCGAATGCAATGGATGTCGATAGGGGGAGAGGAGGGGACAAGACATACTATCATTGTGGGAAGTTTGGCCATATGGCCCAAAATTGTTGGGAGAGAAATAAAGCGAGAGTAGTGGAGATGCTGCAAGAGTCGGCAAAAGAAAATGGAGGTCAGTAAGCTCTTGGCTGGCCTCCTCAAATTTGTATAGTGTATTGCGCCCAGAAAAATTAGGCAATAAATTAAATTCCTGCAAAAACACTAAGAGAGTAAGAGACGTACGGTGTATACTAAAGCCACTAAGAGAAGTATGGATGAAAGTAGGACTAGAGAAGCTGAAGAACCATGAAGGGATAACAGTAAAAGCTCTGCTAGACAGCAGAGCAACAGGCCTATTCATGGATATGACCTTTGCAAGAGAAAAGGGGTTCAAAATGGAGAGGATGAAGTACCTTCTGCTAGTTAAAAACATAGATGGAACAGTAAACGTAGGAGAAGCAATAACGCACCAAGTCGAGTGCAACATGTTCTTCAAAGGACATGTAGAAAGAGTCAGGATAGATGTGTGCAACTTAGGAAAGACAAAAGTCATACTAGGAATGCTGTGGTTGGCGACCCATAACCCAGAGATAGATTGGGAGAAAGGGGAGGTAAAAATGACGAGGTGTCCACCCATATGTGGGAAAAGGAAGCAAGAGAAGAGAAAAAAGGAAGTAAAGAAGATAGAAGAGAATGAAGATGAAGAAACGCTAAAGAAGTTGGTACTCAAAAGGTTTTGGAAGTGGAAAAAGGTCTTTGGAAAAAGGGAGTCAGAAAGAATGCCAGTGCAAAAGGCCTAGGACCACGCAATAGAGTTGAAAGAGGGGTTTACGCCAAGGAAAGGGAAAGTGTATTCCTTGTCAAGAGAAGAAAAAGAGGAAGTGCAAGCATTTGTGGAAGATCAATTGCGAAAAGGGTATATTCATCCCTCCAAATCACCGCAAACATCACCAGTACACTTTGTGGCAAAAAAGGATGGTAAAAGGAGGATGGTACAAGATTATCGTCATATAAACCAATGGACGATAAAAAACGGATACCCACTATCACTTATTGCAGACATACTGGATGAAGTAGGGAAAAGGAAGGTGTTCATGAAGTTGGATCTAAGATGGGGTTACAACAATGTCAGGATCAAAGAGGGAGACAAATGAAAAACAGCATTCACCACACACATTGGAGCATACGAACCCACCGTAATGTATTTCGGGTTAACAAACTCTCCCGCTACTTTTCAAACAATGATGAACGACCTATTCCAGAACCTCATAAATCAGGGGGATACGGCAACCTTTATTGACAACATTCTAGTAGCAACAGATACAGAGGAAGAGCACGACGAGTTGGTGGAGGAAGTGTAGAAAAGGTTAGAAAACAATGACCTGTTTGTGAAACCAGAAAAATACAGGTGGAAAGTGAGAGAAGTAGAATTTCTGGGAGTAGTAATTGGGCCAAGAGGAATAGAAATGCAGAAGGAAAAGGTAGAAGGAGTACTAAACTGGCCAGCACCCAAAAACGTCAAAGAGGTGCAAAAGTTCTTAGGCCTAGCCAACTATTACAGAAGGTTTATAAAGGACTTTGCAAAGATATCGGCACTATTACATGTACTAGTCAGAAAGGAGCAGAAATGGAAGTGGGAAAAAGAGCAAGAAGAGGCGTTTAGAAGGCTAAAAGAAGTGTTCACAACAGAACCTGTTTTAGCGATACCGGATATAGATAGAGAGATGAGAGTGAATGTTATGAACATCGAGTGGGACTACAATTATTATCAGCCATGGTCTGATAATGAGTGGTTAGTAGACGAGATGTTGGCAATACTAAACAAAGACATTATTATGCAGTAATGCATTAAATAATATCTGAGGACTCTAAAGAGACAATGGACTCATAAAACGGACAAGACTCTTCGGAGAAACTTTGGACTATCTTCTTCTCCTTGTTTCTTTGGACTTGTGATAAATGGAACAACATTGGACTAACCCATTATTAGACACTGACTCACTTCTGACTCACTTGTCACCTTGTCACTGATCTGTCACTTAACTAGTCACTCTTAGTTACAAGTAGTGTTACCACATTGTAACAAT
>Ga0153970_1000194_pt1 | contig 12356 bp, 18 predicted proteins | sample TSGA054MetaG_FD_102280 | JGI IMG/M metagenome (GOLD analysis project Ga0153970, IMG submission 102280) | Attine ant fungus gardens microbial communities from Georgia, USA - TSGA054 MetaG | ecosystem: Host-associated > Fungi > Mycelium > Unclassified | place: USA: Georgia, George L Smith State...
CTAAACTAGTGTGTTTAAGTATCACTAGTAAACAGGCTAAGGTAGCTCTGGAGGGTTGTCATGGTGTTTAGGGGTGGAAATGGAGGTGTCCCCTTACATTCACCCCCCCTTCAAGATTGCTACATCTCGGAGCAATGGACTTAACGTGAAAAATGCTGTCGAACTCCATATGCCGGATGTGTCTTGGAGCACCAGAGTACTTGTGGTGGAATTCTGCTATTAGTTCCAGAGCGAAGACTTTGGGGGCAGACTCCCAGGAATTGTGTTCATGGCCATATCCTTTCCACTTAACGAGATACTGGAACCTTCTCTGATGCCAGCGACTGTCGAGTATCTCTTTTACTTCCCACTCCAGTTCTCCGTCAATGATTATGGGCAGTAGATGATCCGTCAGTTTCCGTCCTGGAATTGGGTCATCCAGAGCTGGAGTGAGCTTTACTACGTTGAACACTGGGTGGAGTTGCTTCATCCAGTGTGGCAGTTTTAAGTGATAGGCCATAGGTCCGATCCGTCGTTCCACTACGAAGGGACCGAGATGTTGATATAAGAGTTTTTGCGAAGGGCATATAGTCTAGATGTCTGATGCGTCAAGGAAGACTTTATTGCCAGGGTTGAACACTGGAGCCGGAGTTCTTCTGCGATTGTAGTACCTTTTCATGTTGTCCTGTGCTTTGTGGATCGTGGATTTTGCTTCTTCAATTGCCATTCTCATTCTCTCTGTGAATTCATTGACCGTCTCTAGACCGGAGGGGTTTCGTTGGGGTTCGAAGCCCATGCGAGGAAGCCTTCCAGTGTCGAGCAGGAACAGAGGGTGTTGAGTAGTGGAGTGGACGTGATTGTTATGCTGGAACTCTGCCAGGGGTAACAGGTCGTACCAGTCGTCCTGCCTTTCATTCACAAAGAGCCGGAGGTACTGGTCTAATTCCTGGTTGACGTGCTCTGTCTGTCCATCGGTTTGAGGATGCCAGGCCGTGGAAGATGCCAACTTTATTCCTAACAAGCGGTAAAGTTCTCTGGTGAAGCGAGCTACAAATTGAGGTCCACGGTCTGAGACTATGCATGTCGGAAGGCCGTGGAGCTTCCAGACTTGGTGTAGGAAGAGCCTGGCCACTCCTTCTGCTGTCACCATTGTGTGTGTCAGAATGAAGTGTGCTCGTTTTGACACTGAATCTACTACCGTCATCATTGCGTCGTGTCCGGAGGAGAGGGGGAGTTCCACTACGAAGTCCACACTAAGTATGTCCCATTGCGAGTCTGGGATCCGGAGAGGGTGCAGTTTGCCTACCGGAGCCTATCTTATCGGTTTTGTTTGGAGGCATAGATCACATGTGCCGACATACTGTCTGATGTACCTTGACATTTGAGACCACCAGTAATCCCTAGAGACTAACTCCAGTGTTTTCCAGTGTCCAGGGTGTCTAGCGACCTTCGTGTCATGGCACAGGGAGACTACTCGTCTTCGTAAGTCCGCATTCCAGGGAACGTAGATCTTGCCTCTGAACTGGAGTACTCCATCGTCTTCCAACCACTCCATGGAATGGACCATCTTACCTGATGCTTGCCGGAGTTCTTTTGCCGCCTTTGCCACTGGCTCTTCCTAGTCGCCTTTCTGGTTCCCTTGATGAATTTCGCAGAGGATGTCCCTCTCCAGCCCTTCCAACTAAATTCCTTCGAGAGCTCGGATTGCTAAGAGCTCTGGTCGTAGGAGGACCACGTCTTCATTGTTGGAGGTTCCTTTGCCATGGTCCGGTCTCCATGACAGCGTGTCCGGCTTTCCCATGGAACATCCTGGGCGGTGGGTCAATTTGAAGTCAAAATGGGCTAAGTACAAGGACCAGCAAGCTTGGCAATGGTTGAGTTTCTTAGCCGTCATGAAGTACTCCAGGTTCTTGTGGTCCATCCAGATCTCTACCGGGTGTCAGGCTCCTTCCAAGAAGTGCCTCCACTCCTCTAGTGCACGGATGATAGTGAGCATCTCTTTGTCATGAATCTCATAGTTCCGTTCCACCGGAGACAGGGATTTGCTGTAGAAGGCCACCAGGTACCATTTCTCCTCTCTGGGTAGTTGCTGAGAGAGGATAGCTCCAGAGGCGAAGTCAGAGCTGTTAGCCTCGATGCAGAAGGGCTCCAAATCTTGAGGTGACACCAGGACTGGAGCAGTGGTCACTGTTGTTTTGAGACGTTTGAAGGCTTTCTGTTCCTTGGTGTCCTAGTTCTAGGCCTTGTTAGAGCGAGTGAGGTCAAAGAGGGGCCTGGCGATGGTTGAGAAGTCTCGGATGAAGCAATGGTAGAAATTGACAAAGCCTATGAAAGCCTGCACGTCAGTCCAGTTCTCCGGGGTAGGCCAATCGCGGACTCCGGCAACCTTAACAGGGTCTATCTCAACTGTGTTCTCTGAGATGACCAGTCCAAGGTACTCAATCTGTTTCCGATGGAACTCACACTTCTCTGGGCAGAGGAATAATTTGTGTTCCACCAGTACTTCCAAGACCCTCCAGACCACTTGTTCATGCTCTTCCTCCATCTCTGTGAAGATTAGAATATCGTCCAAGTACACTATCACGATCCCTTTGGCTATGAGGGTCCTGAAGATGTCGTTCATCATAGTTTGGAAGGTGGCAGAACTGTTGGTTATTCTAAAGAATATTACAAGGGGTTCAAAGAGGCCGCAATTGGTATGGAAGGCTGCTTTCCATTCGTCTCCGGGCTTGATTCGTACATTATTGAAACCCCATCGAACATCAAGCTTTGTGAAGTACTTGGCTCTGCGGAGTTGGGAGACGAGTTCGGAGATGAGGGGGAGAGAGTACCTGTTCTTGACGGTTACAGCATTCAGCGCACGATAGTCTTGGACTAGCCGGAGTGAACCATCCTTCCTTTTAATGAAGAATACCAGGGCTGCGATAGGGGACTTGGAGGGTCAGATCCATCCAGTATGCAGGTTCTCCTCTAGGAAGGCGTCCAACTCCGTCTGCTTTAGCGGGGACAGGGGGTAGACCTTTGACAACTTAGGCTCCGCTCCGGGGATCAGTTTAATGGCATGATCCCACTTGTGGTGCTCTGGCAATATGTCAAAGTCTTCTTTGGCGAACATGGATTGGAACTCCGCGATGTAAATAGGCAATGGAGTGGTGGAGGCCTGCATCTCTTTGCTATGTCTGGCTCCCTCTGCGAGACGCTGGGAGGTTGTATCCATAGCTCGGAGGTTGGTCTGGGTGAGCTTTGGGAGGAGGTGCATAAGAAAAAGTCAGTCCCCAGGCTCCCAATTAGGGGCATGTGGTTGTGGAGTCGTTTCTTCAAGTTCTTCCATCTTTAGCTCTTCCTGAAGCAGGGGCGTGGGTCCGTCTCGACACGATCGGAGGGCTCGGAGTTCAGTTCTTTTCTGGCAGGTCTGTTTTTTCTGGAGGGCGCGTCCTCCTTCACACTGGACTAGACAACGGGTCATTTTGACTTCTCCCTTTTCCCAGTCAATCTTGGGGTTGTGATCCTTAAGCCAGTCATAGCCAAGGATCAGGCTTTGTTTCCTAAGTCTGGAGACAACCAAAAGCATCCTCTCGGAGTGAGTCTTGTACCGGAGAACTACATCCACCACCTTGGAAATCTGTTCTGCCTTGTTGGGAGAGCCGTCGACGTTGAAGACTAGGATGTTGCGCGAGAGGGTTCGAGTGTTCATCCCTTTTGAGCGGACAAAATCTCTGTCGATGAAGCTTCCGGTTGCTCTGGAGTCTAGGAGGGCCTTGACGGAGTGGAGTTCGCTTGTGTCTGTAGTTCCAATTTCTACTGGCAGGAGGAGAGAAGTTCCTCGTGCATCCAATGTGCTGATCGCGAAGAGCTTGGGCAGTCTCTTCTCCCACTTGGGTTTACGGAGTGGAGAAGGGACTGGAGGGTCAGGGGACGGTGCGTCTATCAGTTCACTGCCAATCGTATTGGGATCCTCTATAGTCAATACAGTGAACTTATTTACTGGCGACCGGGGCACACTTATCGCTGGCTGTGCTACGCAAAATCCTCTTCTTCCTCCGGGAAACAAGACTGTTCAGCCGGAACCGCATCTTTCAATGCCAGCAATTCTTCAAACAGCTCTTCTCGCTGCTCCGAGGTGAGTTGATGGACATCCATGCAGTGGGGGCAGTCACAGACTAGGTGGTTCGCATCTCCGCATCGGTAACATCCTTGCGGAGGCAGAGATCTTGCTTTCCTAGTCACATCGACGTCTATAGGGACTCCCATAGACAGAGCAGGCAGCAGAGGTTTTGGAGTAACCAGAAGAGACAGAGCAGGGGGCAATCTTACCATGGACATAGGTGGGGGTTGGGCGGAGACGGTTTTGGTTGGTCCGGAGAGAGTGGAATGCGACATGGATTGAAAGGCCTCGTTGGCGAGGCGCACCTGGTTAATCCTCTGTGCTGCTTTGTACCACATGTCGGGATCAGTGTCGGCCAGTTGTCTGTATGGCATGGTAGCAATTTGGTTCTGGATGCCTAGTTTGAGACCTCGTCAAAACTTTACCACCAGTGTCCGGGGATTTGTGTAACCTACATCGGAGACCAGGGCCTGGAAGTTGTTCAAATAGTCGTCTACCGTCCGACCTCCTTGGTGGTAGGAGGTTCCTTCCAGAGTGTTGATCGCGTCCGCTTCCACATTTACTGGGAAGAAGTGAAGTCGGAATTGCTGCTCAAAGTCCCCCTAGGTTGGTATAGGGAAAATGCCGGTGTCTGCTTCCTGATAGAAGATGTTCTCAGACCATTTGGCGGCACAACCATCCTTGAAAAACGTGAGGGCCCAGAGGATTTTTTCCTGCTCGTTGTAGAACTGCTCTGGGGCTAGGCGGATGTAGAAGGCACAGGAGTTTAAGAATGCGCAGCCATTGTGACATTCTCTGCTAAAGTCCAGAGGAGCGGAGAGCTTAGGACGAGTTCGTCGTGCTATCGGAGCAGGAGATGGAGATGTTGGAGGAGATGGTGCAGGCGGGGGAGGTGTGTTTGGTATGGCCGGAAGGGGGGGGTTAGCTACTAACTGTATGAGCTGCTATAGCTACATGGTCAGAGCTGCCAGGGTGGTGTTGATGTTATTTTCAGAGACATGCTGTCTCTCCGTGAGCTCCTGAAGATGGTGCTGCAGGTATCCTAAGGCATCGGCTATGCCTTGAGGGGTGTCTGGAGGCAACGACATCTGAAGAGTGGAATTTTTCAGAGGGCTAGGTATGACAGGGGAGGGTAACCTATGGGGTAGCTGTCCACTGGGATAGTCCAAGGCTCCGCTTTCAAGATCCTAATCTGCTGTAAGGGCGACTGGGGCACAAGACTCCAGGAGAATCCTCAGAGATTAGGATGAGGCTCCTGGAGGGATACTCTACATTTTATACATCTCTTAGTGTCAGGGTCAGCAGGATTGAAGCTAAACTAGTGTGTTTAAGTATCACTAGTAAACAGGCTAAGGTAGCTCCAGAGGGTTGTTATGGTGTTTAGGGGTGGAAATGGAGATGTCCCCTTATAGATATCATAAATGGAAGGGATAGGAAAGTCTTTAGGTAAATAAATGTTTTTGGAAGGCAAATATTTGGTAGTAAAGAGTTTGTTATTTAATGTAGTTTTTTCATTCTTCACTGCCTAGACTACTAACTACATGTTGGTACTTAGGAGACATGCTTACAACATATACCATAGAGTTTGCTACTATACCCCTAATTGCCTTTTGCTTATTTGTATTTAGAGTAGTTAGCTTTATAATTGATGATTTAAAAAAAAAAGAAATATGAGAAAGTATCATATGGCAATATCACATTTCACAGTTAGAATGTCATAGGTTGATGTCACATAGTAAAGTTACATAACAAATATAGGAAAGTAGTACACAGACCATGTAGTAGTTATATAAGTAGTATATAGGAATTGAATAAAAACTCTATTGAGTTCTTCTTGTTAACTTAGACTTGGAGTGCAGTTAAGTCATCTCAGGCTAAGTTGCTATAGAGGATTATTTGATATCAAGAAAAAAAAAGGAGAAAGTGCAAGAATTTGTAAAAGAACAGTTAAGGAAAGAGTACATAAGACCCTTGAAGTTACCATAGATTTTACTAGTATTCTTTGTGAGAAAAAAAAAACAGAAAGAAAAGAATAGTACAAGATTATAAGTACCTAAACAAGAGAACAATTAAGGATAGTTACCTTTTACCTTTACTATTTGACCTATGAGAACCAGAAAAGTGTTTACAAAGATAGATCTACACTGGGGATACAACAATATACAAATTAAAGAAGGAAATAAGTAAAAAGCAGCATTTATAATATGTAAGGTTGCTAAACTCCAAGCCAGAATAAAGCCAACTGCTCTTTGTTTAGCAATTGACAAAGAGAACTCAATAGAGTTTCCGTTAGATTCTGTACACTATTTATACATGAATAGTAACCCTAACCCTTCCTTTTATCCCATACTTCCTTTATAAGTCACTTTCTTCTTGTGCATCCATCGATAAGAAAGTAAAAGAAAAGAAAAAGAAAAGAAAAAATGATAATCAGAAACTAAAAGAAAAGAAAAAGAAAAAATATATAAATATTGACTCAGTCGTTTTTGCCAAGTTATAACACAATACATCTAGAGATTTACAAACCCACTGTTATGTTCTTTAGTCTTACAAATTTGCTAGCAACCTTTCAGACAATGATAAATGACATTTTAAGAGACTTAATAGATACAGGAAATATAACAGCATTTATGGATGATGTTTTAGTCAAAATAGAGAATAAGAAGAAACATAATGAAATAGTAGAGGTATTGAGAAGAACAGAAGCAAATGATCTGTACATGAAACCTAAAAAATATGTATAAAAGGTTAAAGAGATCAATTTCCTAGGACTAAAAATGGAAGCAGAAGGAATAAAAATATAGAAAGAAAAAGTAATAGGAGTTCTAGAATTGCCAAGGTCTAAGACAGTTAAAACTACTACATAGACTAGTCAAGAAAAATGAAAAGTGAAACTGGGGAAAAGAACAAGAAGAGATATTTGAAAAATTAAAGCAGATTGTCATGACTTGGCAAAACAGCTAAGTTATTATTTATTTTTCTTTTCTTTTCTTTTCTTTTCTTTTGCTTTTATCTTGGACTTACTACACAGAAGGGAGTGCAGGAAAGTGTTATGTCACTGTGTCACTGTCACATGAATGTCACATGATCAGTCACATGATAGGCATGGGAAGATAGTACATAGACCATGTAATAGTTGTATAAGTAGTGTAGAAAATCTAATGGAAACTCTATCGAGTTCTCTTTGTCAATCGCTGAACAAAGAGCAGTTGGCTTTATTCCAGCTTGGAGTTTAGCTTTCTTATACTAGAACTCGATTCCACTTCAGAGCACCATCCGTCTTGAACCTTGCTCACTCTCTTATCTCATTTAAAATCAACCCTCGGCTAGTGATCATGATGATCACTAGCCATCTCCGTACATAGCTGGGCCCTTGGCTTAAGGGGACTTTACTGTCAGTTAGGGACAGTGGGTGGAAGGGTGGTACTAAACTCAGGTATCATTTCTAAGACCTGACCTTACAAATGAGCGGTGTTTAAGTAATATACTTGTATCCCTTTTCTCAGTATAAACCTTGTGCTACGACTCTATTGTAAGTTGGTATATGCAGAGGAGTAACAGTTACCTTTAGAGGGCTGTCTAGATTAGGGATCCCATCTGTTGGGTGATAGACAAAGTACTATTAGGGCAGTAGTTAGTAGGGCAGTAGGTATTTGGTTAGGTGAAGATCTTGCGCCCCAATAGACGTAACATTAGTAAGATCAACCATTAAATCTGTACCCTCAGAGATGTCGCCACAATATCTCAAACACAATACAATTCATTAATGAGCAACTTGCTCAAATAAAAACGTGCCCTTACTTCATTAAGGGCAAAATTAGAAGGAAAAAGGAAACAAGAATGTTAAAGTTGCAAAGGGTTCGGGCACCTGGCCCGAAATTACAGGAATAAGGAAGAAAAGGGGAAGAGGAGAGCCACTCCCAAAAATAAATTTGAAGTGTTGTCAAGTAGGGTGATGCAGTGTGATGTAAAAGAGGGGAGAACAATAAGAAGAGTAGGAGTAGTAGAGGTTGAGTGCTTTAAGTGTAGGGAAAAAGGGCATAAATATAGAGAATGTCCTTTATGGGTAAAGAAGGAGAAGGCAGCGCATGTGGTAAGACCACAAAAGGTACAGCAAAGGAAGAAGCCGGTGTATTCTGTAAAGGAAAAAGTGCAGGAAAAAGAGAGCATGTTAAGGAGAGCAGAGGAAGAAAAAGCAGCGCACATGGCTAGGCCATGAGAAGCGCAGCAAGGAAAGTGGAGGAGGAGTCCAGTGGAAGAATTGAGAAAGAAGGCAGAGGATCACTACAGCAAAGGAGTGCCAGAGAAAGCACTCCTACTGGAGCTAGAATGGTGCACCAAGGAGGTGATAGTAACGTATATGCAGTGCGAAAGATGTAGAAAGAAGGGGTGTCATGTGGAAGAAAATAGAAGGCAGGGAGTAATCAAAGACAGGAAGAGATGGTGTGGATGTCAAGGAAAAAGAGAGGAGAAAGCAGCGTGGCCCAGAGAGACAAAGGCGCAGCAAAGCAGCACATGACCAAGAGAGTCAGAAAGTGCAGCCAAAGAGAGGGGTAGTCAAAAAGAGATCAGGAGAACCTTCAAAATGCTAAGAGAAGTGTGGATGAGTATTGGAGTAGAAAAATTAGATATGCATAAAGGCATAACTATAAAAGCACTCTTAGACAGTGGTGCCACCAGGATGTTCATGGACAAAAGAATGGCAGCTAGACATGGGTTCAAGCTGAAGAAATTAAAAAGACCAATCATGGTCAGAAATATGAATAAGACAAATAATAGTGGAGAGGCCATTACACACCAAGTAGAGTACAATGTGTACTACAAAGGCCATGTAGAAAGAGTAAGGATGGACATATGTGACTTAGGAAAGACAGAAGTAATTCTGGGAATGCCATGGTTGGCAGCACACAACCCTGAGATAAATTGGAAAACTAGAGAAGTCAAGATGACAAGATGCCCATTCCTATGTGGTGGAAGGAGTCAGACAAAAGAAAAAGTCAAAAGGGTAGTAACCCTAGAGGAAAAAAGAATTGTCAGATGGACAATAAATGATAAAAAAGATTGGGGAAAAGAGGAAGAGATAGAGGAGGACTACAGAAAAATCGAGGAAATGGTCCCAAAAAGGTTTTTGAAGTGGAAGAAAGTGTTTGGGAAGGTAAAGTCAGAAAGGATACCAACCAGGAAAATTTGGGATCATGCTATAGATCTCAAAGAGATGTTCAAACTACAGAAAGGAAGGATTTATCCATTATCTAAAATGAAAAGAGAAGAAGTCCAGAAATTTGTGGAAGACCAGCTAAGAAAGAGGTATATCAGACCATTTAAATCCCCTCAAACGTCACCAGTTTTCTTTGTAGGCAAAAAGGATGGGAGTAAGCAGATGGTGATGGACTACTGTAACCTAAACGGCTAGACAGTGAAAAACAACTACCCATTACCATTGATCACAGACTTAATTGATAACATAGGGAGTAAGAAAGTATTCACTAAAATGGATCTAAGGTGGGGGTTCAATAACGTGAGGATAAAGGAAGAAGATGAGTAGAAGGGAGCATTTACAATACACATGGGCTCCTTCGAGCTAACAGTAATATTTTTTGGAATGACAAACTCACTAGCTATATTCCAGGTGATAATGAATGAAATTCTAAGGGATTTGATTAACAAAGGAAAAGTTGCAGTATTTATAGATGATATACTAGTGGAAACAGAAACAAAGGAGAGACACAATGAGATTGTAGAGGAAATATTGAAGAGGTTGGAAGAAAATGACTTGTATATCAAGCCAGAAAAGTGTGTGTGGAAAGTACAGAAAATAGGGTTCTTAGGTATTGTTATAGGACCAAATGGGATAGAAATAGAGAAGGAAAAGGTGGATGGAGTGTTAAGTTTGCCAGAGCCAAAGAATATAAAAGACGTCAGGAAATTTTTAGGCCTTGCAAATTACTATAGGAGGTTTATCAAAGATTTTGCTTGAGTAGCTAGGCCAATGAATATGCTCACTAGGAAGGATATGAAGTGGGTATGGGGAGAAAGCCAACAAAAGGCATTTGATGAGTTAAAAGGAGTCTTTATAACAAAACCAGTATTAGCGGCACCAAACTTGGACAAAGAGTTTAGAGTAGAAGCAGATGCTTCAAATTACGCAACTGGAGGAGTACCATCAATGAGGTGCTCAGACAACTTGTGGAGACTAGTTACTTTCATTTCAAAATCTTTAAGTGATACAGAAAGAAATTATGAAATACACGACAAAGAAATGTTAGCAGTAATCAGATGCTTGGAGGCATGGAGACACTTCTTAGAGGGAACAACAGTTAAATTCAAGATCTGGACAGATCATAAAAACCTTGAATACTTTATGAAAGTGCAAAAGTTGAATAAAAGACAAGCAAGATAGGCTTTATACTTATCTAGGTTCAATTTTATGCTAAAACATGTTCTGGGAAGTAAGATGGGAAAGGCAAATAGTCTAAGCAGAAGACCAGACTAGGAGATAGGAATAGAAAAGAATAATGAGGATGAGACGTTAGTAAAACCAGAATGGTTAAAAGTAAGAAAAACAGAGGCAATAGAAATAATAGTAGACAGGATAGATCTACTAAAGGAGGTTAGAAAGTCAAAAGTAAAGAATGATGAAGTGGTGAAAGCCGTGGAAGAAATAAAACAAGCAGGAGTAAAGATGTTAAGAGACGAGAAGTGGAGAGAAGTCGATAGTGTAATGTACAAAGAAGAAAAAGTTTATATACCAAAAGATGACAAGCTTAGAGCAGAGATAATTAGGCTATACTATGACATGCCGATAGGAGGGCATAGAGGGCAATGGAAAATGGTGGAATTGGTCACTAGAAATTGTTGGTGGCCAGGGGTTATGAAAGAAGTGAAGCAGTATGCAGAGGGATGTAATGCCTGCCAGCGAAATAAAAATCGCACAGAGTAACCTGCTGGTAAATTAATACCTAACTCAATTCCAGAAAAACCTTGGACACATATATCAGCAGACTTTATCACTAAGCTGCCTTTAGCTCAGGAATATGATTTGATCTTAGTAGTAGTTAATAGGTTAACAAAAATGGTACATTTTATACCTACTACGGAGAAAACATCAGCAGAGGGGCTAGCATAGTTGTTTAGAGACAACGTGTGAAAATTACATGGTCTGCCTGAGAGTATCATATCAGACAGGGGACCATAATTTGTGGCAAGAATAATGTGAGAGCTGAACGAGATGTTGGAGATTAAGAGTAAATTGTCGACGGTGTTCTACCCTCAAACAAATGGACAAACAGAGAGGATAAACTAGGAGTTGAAACAATACTTAAGGATGTTCATCAATCACAGGCAAGAACAATGGCCAGAATGGTTGGGAATGGCAGAGTTCGCATATAATAATAAAATGCACTCAAGTACTAAAACGTCGCCTTTCAAGGCAAATTATGGACAAAACCCAAGGATGGGATTTGAGGGAAGAAAGAAAGGAAAATATGAAGGAGCAGAAAAATTTATGGAGAAAATGAAGGAGATTCAAGAGGAAGCAAAAGCAGTGCTAGGAAAAGCATAGGAGGAGATGAAGAAGTATACAGATAGGAAACAAGCAGAAGTTGATAACTACAAAGTAGAAGACTTAGTGATGCTCAGTACTAAGGACTTGAAATACCAGATGGTAGGAAGGAGGACAGAAAAGTTGACAGAGAGATTTGTAGACCCTTATAAGATTAAGAAAATTATATCACCAAATGCAGTGGAATTAGAACTACCTAGTATAGTAAAGATATATCCAGTAGTAAATGTTAGTAGGGTACATAAGTATATAGGGCAAGTGGAAGGGCAGAAGAAGGAGCAACCAGCTCTAGTAATAATTAAAGGAGAAGAAGAATAGGAGGTGGAGAGGATTCTGAATAAGTGACGAGTTAAAGGGAAGGTATTACAAAAGGTCACTTACTAATTTGTGATTGATGATTTGATACTTGAGAAGTTCAAAAAAGCGAAGTTTAGACAAGTGACAAAAGATGTTGTTAAGTCTGAGGTCTAATCCTCAGACTATAAGTCCTTATATACAGAAAAGTGATGGTCTGTGCACTAGTACAGATCATCACCTGACTACTACCTATTGTTCTACATATAGTAGTGCCTTTGTGCTAAAATAATAATAACCTAACCATATGGAGGCTGTCCTTTGTTCTAAGAAAAGGACAGATAACTATCTATGGGTAATTAATGAAGTCCATGTGCAAACATTGAGGTCTTCATATCTCCACTAATATTAATTGCC
>Ga0153970_1000197_pt1 | contig 12336 bp, 4 predicted proteins | sample TSGA054MetaG_FD_102280 | JGI IMG/M metagenome (GOLD analysis project Ga0153970, IMG submission 102280) | Attine ant fungus gardens microbial communities from Georgia, USA - TSGA054 MetaG | ecosystem: Host-associated > Fungi > Mycelium > Unclassified | place: USA: Georgia, George L Smith State...
CAGATTCTATTCAAATCAGGATCAGGCAAAACAACACTACTCTCTCTCATACTTGGCGATCATCCACAATCTTACATTCAAAAACATCTTTTACTTCCTTCACCTTCCGCTACCGCGACTTATGATTATTCCAGTCAGTTCATTCTCAACCATCGCAAACGTATCCCAACACCTCATCTACGTAAAACTATCGGCGTCGTCTCTCCTGAACTGTTCGATGCGTTTCCTCGTCGTCATCCTGGGATGACGGTGCGTCAAGCTATAGAAACGGGTTTTGATGGCGTTTTCGTGCCTCTGCTTGGGGATAGTAATCCTGCTTTGGGAGAAGAAGAAGAATCGTCGCGTCAATGGCAAAAGGCGCGTGTTCAGGAGATGTTGGAGAATCTGGGCCCACCTGCCTGGTCATCTTCAAAAAACGGATCCCACCATCAAGTCCTACAAGAATATGCATCAAAGAGGTTTACAGACCTTAGTGCAGGTGAACAACGGATCGTCTTATTGATGCGTGCGTTGGTAGGTCAACCACCGGTGGTGCTGTTGGATGAAGTTTGGAGCGGGATGACGGGAGGTATGGTGAAAGCCGCGAGGCAATATCCCCGTGGACGACTCGGTTGTGAGCAGGTAGTGGTGGTGATTACACATTGGGAAGATGAAGTGCCATGGAGCGTTGCTGAGGGATTGAAGAGATTTAGGTTACAGGGTGGAAAGGGACAAGTGGTCGTATGAAAAAAGAGTTTGGATTTTGAGAGGGTCTTGTATTTGGAATTGTCATCGCAGGCATGTCATTATTAGAGTAAAAATTATTACCGTAGAATCTTGTTTTTGGAGAGAGAAAGTCGCCTGGTGGAAGGAGAGTTTCCCTCAAGAATTTAGATTGTCCACAACTGGCAAATGGACTACCTCCCCTCTCCCCCCCTTTCTTTTTTTTGCTATGTCTAAAGCTCACCCATCCTGATCAGTCTCAAAACGTGGTAGGAATGTTGTCTATGGTGGTGTCGCCTCGAAAGCAAGTACACATACAGTACAACAACTATATTCCTTGTGTAATAAACTTGAAGATTACAGACAACATCCTTATACAATATTAGAATGAATCAATTTGCATCCAATCGTTGAAAAAATGGGTTTCAAGAATATACTAGGATTCTGAAATTAGACTATTGTCATCCAGAGCATGAATCAGCATGTGAGATAAGAAATGATAAATGTCATTTGGTCTTGTGAATAACGGCCTCCTACACCTGTTCCAAATGCAAGATTCTCACTTGTGAATCATGTGAGAAAAATTACACTTGCAACAGATGCGGGAGACCGTATTCACAAGCCCTTGATGCTAGATCATGTCATCATGTATAGAACTTGGTAAATTTTGGAATTATGGTCTGGACTCAAGATAAAAGCCCTCGATAGCTGCGACATGTCAATGGCAGTCATTAAGTAGGCATGACAGTGAAAGAAGAAGTGACAAACACCAAATTGTGTCTTGATGTTGGCCAGGTAGGACATGATCCCTGTTGGCTGAAGAGCTGGTCGAGATGAAGAAAGATAGCTGTAGTCATGCAGAGGGAAAGTTGATGTCGATGGTTCCCTTTGAGTTGGCCTTTTATGAAAATGTGGGGGGAATCATACCCCACAGATTGATGGGCTGTTTCCAGGCACCATTTTGAGTGGAGTCAGGGTCGATGTTGGGTCTAGGGCATATTGTGAACTGAAATGTGACAAGCACCGGCTGTTCACTGCATTGCATCAAATTTAGAGGTTTACAGGGGAAATGTCTGTTGGTCCTACTAGGTTATCCATGACGCGAGTAGATGTTAGCCCAGTTTGACTTTTTTGCCACTGATAAATAGTCAAAGTCCCTTTGTTGACGTGGTTTGCATCATCAACTAATATGTTCGTGGAGCATATGGCTCATGACCCTATGGCCAAGACCATGACACAACCCCCAAAGACCCACCTGGCCGTATTTCGTGCCGTGCGCAACTGGACTGAAAAAATGTATAAAAATTCGCACTAAAAATAGTACACCAATCACAACTCACGGCTGAAATGATGGCGGACCATTCGACAGCCACTACGACATTGGGGTGTCAGACACAAATGATGCAAATTACCAAGCTCAATGCAGAATACGACTGCGCAGTTCAGGATCAAACGTGTCTTGTACTCCGCTCACTGTTGAGTTGAGGGCGAGGTAAAGCAATAAACACGGGGGGAAGAACTCATGAACAATAAGACATAGCTAATTTTTTTCTTGGTATAGTGTTCGATATTCCAACACTCACTCACTCACTCACTCATCATGTACATGACTGGTCTTGGCTACGTATTCGTCGGCCAATACTCTCCGTAGTTGAGCTTGATAGCGGAGCTGAACCATGTCTCTTCTTTGGTTAGCAATCGACGGTTTTTTGTCTTATTACATGTTCAATATATCTGGACGAGGCTTCCGTGTTTATTCCCTTGTATTTCAGAAACTCTTCATAAGAACCACTGTCACAATTTGTCGTTGTCGAATGCTGTAACTCCATGAATTTGTTGGTCCGGATGAGGGGATTGTACATCTGACTCGAGGCACCCTGATGTTCTCTTGGGTTGTAATTAGGGTCTCTTTTTGCCCCTTCCTGCCCTCTGCATCGACCATCTGTTCTCCACCTGTCATCTTCCTTGTCAGACTTGGTATTAGATGAGAAGGCATGTGGACAGCCCCAGAGAAGATAAGCAAGGTAGGATTCATATTTCGTATCGTTTGATTTGGAGAATTGGATGGTGTGGTGTGTGATGGTTATTTATTTCATCTCAGAGAATATCCCTGATAGATCTCCTGATACTCCTCAGACACTGCTAGCGCTCTTTCAGGATGACACTAAAGTGTCATTTTTATTATAAACTCAAAAGATATACTTATGGTGTCAGAAATTGATTTAGTTCAGAAGTGGTAAATGCTGCTTACAATGTATTGGTACCCAGAGCATATATCTATACATAGTCTTGTGGAAATTGTTTTGATTTGTGTACAACAACTGGTATGCAGTTGAGAGTTATATAGGCACAAACCATGAAAGCAGCCAATATTTGTAAGGGGACCCCTCACACGCAACTCTGGAGCCCATATTAGTCCTCCAGAGTGACCCTGCAACTGATCAAATATTACTATGTAATATTTGGTCTTACCCCCATTGTTCTAGGCACACTCCGTTGCCTCCTAACACTTTTTCATTGTTCAGACCCTGGTTACCAAAAGCAGGGACACAAGGACACTGTCATATATATATTGTAGATTATTCCCTCCAGGAGCCTCATCTAATTCTCTGAGGAATCTCCTGGAGTGCTCCACTCCAGTCGCCCTTACAATATTCAAGTATGAGAAGAATGATCTATGGCCAAGTTCACTAGGTCTAGGATGATGATGAGTGCATTGTCTATAGAGAATGCCCCTGCATTTGGCTGTAGAGGGTGGTCAATTATGACTAGGATGACTTAAGTTCTATAGAGAAAGTAACTATAATACAGTAATAAGAGCTGATATGTGATTTAGAGAACTAAAGCTCACCTCAAACATCACCTAGTGTGGTAGATGACTGAGTGTGAGCCTACAATAACCTAGGTATTTATACTAAGGCTAGTGTTTCAGATTAATGATAAAAGAAGAAAAGAAATATGATGTCACAATGTGATCAGTTCTGTCCAATAGGATGAGGTAAAGGGGATGGTTATTGTGGAAAAGACAATGTGAAAGGACTTTGGGGATGGAGGAGCAAGTGCTATCTGTGTGACATGGTGTTGGCATATCAACAGCATTGTTTGATGTCTTCTCACTGATTGAAGTGAGATTTGTCAACTTAACTAGCCATGTCACCTCATGAAGCTATTTGACAGAAACTGCATGAGCCATCATGAGTTAACATGGACTCACGCATGTGTAAGAAAGAAACTAGTGTTGATCGATCTCGAAAAATTTCAAATGCTACACCTTATATTTATCAGAGTTGGATAACAAGTATAGGAGTCGAGATGATGGCAAGAAAAACATCATTGAGTCCCAGAACAAGATAATTGTGCTTTGGCAGCTAATGGAATCATCAGTGCTGATCTTTGAAATAATCACATACCACAACCTTCAATCTGCTTCCTAATCCTACTCAAATGGCTCGAAATAGCATGAGGCTTTGATATCTTTTATGGCAGATTGTGACTGCCCCCAAGTATGATCTGGGTCATTAGAGCCTGAATCCAAAGAATCTGATAAATGGGTTAAAAAGAGATCTGGGAATTTTCGCCCTAGGAGATGATTCTGTCTTTCTTCCTTATTCAAAGACAAGGAAAACAAGGAAAACAACAATGATGGAGAACAGAGGTTATATTGACAAATGTCCTTGTAGGCAGGGTGTAAGAAAGCTAAACTCCAAGCCAGAATAAAGCCAACTGCTCTTTGTTTAGCGATTGACAAAAAGAACTCGATAGAGTTTCCATTAGATTTTTCTACACTACTTATACAACTACTACATGGTCTGTGCACTACTTTCCCACACTTATCATATGACCCATAATGTGACATCATGTGATGTGATACTGTGACTTCCTGTCATGTGATTATAACTTGTGACACTTTCCTGCACTCCCTTCTGTGTAGTAAGTCTAAGATAAAAGAAAAGAAAAGAAAAGAAAAGAAAATATAAATAACGACTTAGTTGTTTTGCCAAGTCATGACACAGAGATGAAAGTGGTTGTCAAAGGAGACCAACAATTACTATAGATGTGCTATGTCCTCCAATTCAAATGAAAAATTTGACTATTTGGGCTGACCAGCTCATGTGTTAGGGAACCACTCAGAGGCGATCACCCTTAAGCTAGTGGATAGTCCTAAAAGCTAGTTTGAGATTCAAGTGAAGTAGATCTATAACACATTGCTAGTATATATACTACACCAGATGATCACATAGGCAGTCACATGCACATGGATCAGTAATCACAATTGTCCTAATAATAGAGAGAAGGCATCATACCACATAACACAGACAGAAGAAGTAAGGAACAGTAGGAATGCAATACACGATCTGTCAATGGGCCACTAATAGATTTAGACCCTCAGAACTTACTAAGCATCACCCTAGATGTCCCCTTACATCATGGGTCATTAGCCCTGATACCTTCTGCATGTCACTTTGATTTATACACAGCATTGAGCTAAAATATGATAGCATGAATACTGGTGCTGCCACTTGGTTACATTTTTATCTGAGACCACAACAAAAAAAAAAGCCTCATGTGATAGAGACTGTGTGATGGTCCAGTAGCATTCAAGTATGCATCGTGATTGGTATACACATTTTTCATTTTTGGTCAAGTCTACTGTGATATTCTATGTGACTTGCCAGGTATGTCATCAATTGCATATCCATAACAGATCCAACTATTTTCCAGTGGTGAGATTATACTGGGTGTTATGTTAGGGATGACATTGGTATTATATACCAGACACCTCTGTAATACTTGGGAAGGCTTTTTTTGACATTCATTATAAATGGCCTAGGTCGAGTGTTCATCGACCATGATTTAGGATAGTGCCTGATACAGCCAAAGATCTGACATCAAATGAATCTGATCCCCCTTATGATCAAAAAAGAGATTTTTCTATTGACATGACCTTTCCTCTACTTCTGCAAATCCACAATGACCATGTATTTGACTGGGCTTATCAACCAGTCTATCTCTCATTGGATGATCCATGAGCTCAACAATGGCAACAATATCTTTGTAGTAAAAGGTTATGGGCCCTGTTGCCTAAACCAATGACAAAAGAAAAGAATCATGAGGATCTGGAGATAAAAAGTATATGAACAGCCTCATTTACAACATCCCTCCTCATCAAGAAAACCCTTATCCTTTGATGCCAATTAATGCATGAAAATGTAAGAACTTCTCTGTACCAAGAGGTTTCATTATGATGTCTGCCACTTGATCTTCTGCAGCAACATGTTCACTCCTTATGTCACCATTGTTCTCATGATCACAGATGTGTTGATATTTTGTGTCAATGTGTAAGACTCTAGCCAAGACAACTTAAGCCCACTCCAAGTCTAAGTTAACAAAAAAAACTCAATGGAGTTTCTGTTAGTTTCTGTATATTATTTATACAACTACTACATGGTCTGTGCACTACTTTCCCACAGTCATTCATGTGACTCTATCATGTGACATTTGTTATGTGACACTTTCCCACACTCATCCTTGTATAGTAAGTCCAAAAGAAAAAGAAAAGAAAAGAAATATAAATGACTTAGCTGTTTTGCCAAGTCATGACACAATGTGCTTTGTGCAGTCATTGATGTGTTCAGATTTGATCAGATCCAAGGCCCCTTAATTGTCAATCAAAACTTGAGTGATATATGTCAATGCTATATCAAGCAAGCTAAATAAAGCTTGATGCCAAAAGACTTCTTTGACAGCTGTTGATACTGTTATGAACTCTGCTTTGACAGTTGACAGTGAGGTAGTTGACTGCTTCTTTGAGCCCCATGAAACTCAAGTCCATAGTGACTTGTTCTGCAGAGATACTAGAAAACATATTTGATAGCCTACATATAAGTTCTTATTGAAGCAATGATGTCACCATATGTCAACCCGTTATCACTATGTCATTTTATTCCTCTTTACTTTCACTTATTACTTGTTATATCACTATAGCTATACCTCAGTCCACATTCAATCCTACTAGTATATAACTATAGTTATATTGTTCACTAGGACCCAGTTTTTAATACTTGGTCCTAGGTATATTATCTCATGTTCTGATCTATTCATATACTTATCTAGTCTACATCACTCAGTCCTAGTTGACTTGAGTATAATATTATCTTCTTTATCCTAATGTTCACTGTTGCTCTGCTATTAGTTCTTCTAGAACAAGTGATATAACATGTCATGTCTCAGCCATGACATCCCAGACTTAGCAGGGGGATATTATCTAGTATTAGTCAGCACTCATAAAGTAGGCCTCCATTAGTCAGTGTACCTTAGCTTTGTTCTCCCATAGGTGAACTTCAAAATCTAACTACCCATAGTCTCTCTACTCTTATTCCTTCTGAGCCTTCCCATCCCTCAAGGTTTCTTAAAGTTGAGGATTGGTACAGTGGTGGGCTCAACCCTTATGGTTGCAACCCTCTCCTCAACATCAATCCTTCTCCCTACAAAGTTCTGGTCCTAACATAACATGAGAGTACTCCAACTATCACAAACTTTATTCAGCCATATCTCCATCAATTCTTTGCTGATTTCCACAGTCTTAATGGATATGAAAAGCCCTTAAAAATACCTTTTGATTGATACTAGTCATGTCTTGAGGCAATCAATATTGGCCAAGATATTAGGTAAATCAGGAGGTAATAACCATAGTACTGTTTATTAAATTGCCAATATCTCAAAAACTGCCATGATCAATGCTTTGCTTTTAGGCTCAGACTGCTTAGAATGAGTCCAAAACAACATGAAGGCAATTAATATAAAAATTCCTCAATGTTTGTACATAGACTTAGTTAATTACCCATAGATAGTCATCTATCCTTTTCTTAGAACAAAGGACAGCCTCCATATGATTAATTTATCTCTATTTCCAGTACAAAGGCACTACCATATGTAGAACAATAGGTAGTAGCATATGATGATCTGTTCTAGTGCACAGACTATCACAATTATATATATAAGGACTCATAGTCTAAGAGTTAGACCTTAGACTTAACAACATCTTTTGTCATTGTTTAACTTTACATTTTTGAACTCTTTAAAGTATCAAAGCACCAATCACAAATAGTAAGTGACCATTTGTGATACCAACTAAATATACTATACCAGAATACATATATATTATCAGATACATCAGAGATCCAATACATCTCTGATAGTCTGTGATGTTGACCTCAGCTTCTGTTAACATTGAAAGTTGTAAGTTAGCTGCCATTGAATTCTTTGCTAGTTTACAGTCTACTATACTGTACTACTCTAGTATGGTCTTAATATACTGTTTTTGAGAAATTGTAAGCTTTCTTATGCCCTCATCTATGTTTGTCCTCTCAGTTTTCATTTGCAATATCTACTTTACTTCTCCTAGATCTTTTATCTTGAATTGCTTACTCAGTTTCTCTTTTATAGCTTTGATGTCATCAATCCTCCTAGAGAAAAATCATCAACATAGACAGTAATCATGAAAAGCTCCCTATTGTCAAGGATGGAAGGACGGAGGGCAGAGGAATGGAGTAATAATAGAATTTATACTCTGGAATGATGTACTAAGCTACCTTGGAGAATAGATAGTACTTAACAGTGATCGCAAAACCAGAAAGAAGGCTCCAGTGGACTGGCAAGGACGTCGGAGCAGAGAACGACTTGTTGAATGACCTTGGCTTCAACTTATGTGTTGCGCTGAAGGGGGCAAAAGGGACAATTAGCCTGGTACAAGCTAAAGATACGGTACCAGGTCCCAATTGCATGCTAAAGAGTTTGTGGGGATGAATCAAGAATGAAGGTATTAAAAAGAGAATATAGAAACTTAGTATGATAATTAAGATAAAATTGTTCGAAAGGATAGTAAGCTTGATCTAGATCCTCCTCGCATGGTGTCCACCTTTACACACCGTAACAAGCTCACTATCAAAGTAGTCAGTAAATCACTCCTGGGCCTTACCACACTCAATCAAGCCCTCATCCGCACCCCCATACCAAACCTTATGGATGTGATACAATCTGAGTCGATGATTAGCCAGGCTTTTCAAGTCTGCTACTCTGTAGAAGGTTGTCCGAGTGACCGCTGCGTCTTGTCTCTTGACCAAGTAGGGTATAGGGTCCAGTTTCCTCAACAACCCAACCACTTCACTTAGAACTCAGAAAAGTACCATAAGACAACTCTCGAGCCCTTAAGATGGCGGCAGGTGTCAAGATTCCATTGCCTTCCTCTTGGGCTCTCTGAGTGTTATATTAAAAGTACAAACTGATAAGACTCAATTAAAAATAAATAAAAAAGGAAACTTCTTCTTCTTCTAGCCTCTTTCACTTCACTTCTCCATGACATTGCCATGTGGACATGACAGATGTCACCTCCCTATCCTCCATACCTACCGGCTATGGCCATGTGCTCCTACTCCACCTCCATACCTCACTCTTACCCAATATCCTCTAATCTCCGAACTGGCTTCCTTCTACTCCAAATACAATCTAGAAACACATGCAAATGCATACGAAGGTAATTAATATTCCTATTGCTCTACAGCATGTCTGCTTCTTGACTGAGTCCAGTAGTGATGGGATCATTAGCCATTGATAGACTTTTGATCTGTCATCTTGGTATCATAGTAGTCTAAGTCCGCTCTAGATTGAAATTATATTGCATTCCAGAGGTATCCTTTAACCTCTGAGTTCTAGAGTATCAACATTGATAGTCTGTCTCTGAAAAACCTGATGCTAGCTCATCAGTCTTGCCTCCTGAGGTATATGCTATTATAGCATATGGTAGCTTGGCAACTACCTAATAAAAGTACCCAATCTTGGGTCTAGATTATGTCTGGGGCTTGTAGGAGGTCTCTAGAGTAGGTTCCAATAGTGAAATCCAAGGGTATAAAGTGTATCCCATGCTACATTTCTGCAGAAAATTCTCTAGCGGCGTAACAGTGCCCCAGTCTCCAGTCGTAAGGTTGGTTGCGTATTTCGGAGTAGTGGAAGTCGTCAAGACAGAGGTCCTAAGTGGGCAAGTGGAGGAGTTGGAGAGGACAAGATAAGATTAGGACTAGTTGACATTAATTTACAGACTGAGGAATTACACTATAACTACACAGTACTTATAGAAAGTCTGGAATAGGAGGAGAGTAGTCTACTATGCTATCCTACTATTATTACTTTTAGGAGAATTATTAGGAGAAATAAATTATATAATTATTATATTTCCGGAATATGACACCTATCAATGATCTTGGTAAAGACTCCATGGTCTATATTGCTCCTTTTGAAACCCAGTCTCTCTAGTTGTTCCTTTAACTTTAGGTACCATTCTCTAGATGCCTGTTTCAAACTGTAGAGTGCCTTGTGCTACATTTATGACTGGGTTTTGTTATTTTCTCTATTTTTTGTATATTTCTTTTGTATTTCTCTAAACCTATAAAAACCCTCTATTTAGTAGGAAGAGAGCAAGCAATCTCAGTTATCTCTTTTCTCTATTTGGGTTTTCAAAAGTGGAAATCTATTTTTAGAGTAATTATATCAGTGATTAAGTTGCTTCAACTCAAGACTGAGTCAAAAACAAAAAGACTATAGGACAAAGTGACTTAGCTGCAGGGGCAACATCATAGAAGCTCTAAGACAGAGTTTGGCATTACTAGGGAGTTGAGTTATACAGGGAGGATTCAAAGTCCAATATCTGATCACATAGTCAAGAGTACTACTGTGAGGATAGTCTGGTCACATAGCCAGAGAGTGCTACTGTGAGAACAACTTTGAAACAGGATGTTATGTATCATAACTTGGTAAAATGGCTAAGTCATTATTTATATTTCTTTTCTTTTTCTTTTTCTTTTCTTTACTACACAAGGAGTACAGGAAATTGTCACTTGATCACAGTCACATAGTCACATCACATGATGAGTGTGGGAAAGCAGTGCACAGACCATGTAGTAGTTGTATAAGTAGTATACAGAAAATAACAGAAACTCTATTAAGTTCTTCTTGTCAACTCAGACTTGGAGTGGATTTAAGTTGTCTTGGCTAAAGTCTTACAGGTTATAGAAACACAATCTGTCCATTGACTAGAGGAACTCTTCAATCAGTTTACAGAATTGTCACTGATGGTATAGAAAAATATATATACCAAAGGAACTAGAGGAAGATGAAAGAGAAGAAGAGGTAAAAAAAAAGAAAATAGAAGAAGACACAAAAGTACTATTTATTAATTGAAAGGAAGAAGCATCGAGGAGAAAAGAACTAAACATCAGAATGAGAAATAAAAACATAGAAGAACTTGAGAAAGACATATCATAAGAGTATCAAGACTTCAAAGATCAGGTTTTTAACAAAGTGGTATTTGAAAAATTACCAGACTAGTCTAAATGGGATCACGTCATTAAACTAGTAGCCAATGCAATACTAAGAGACTGCAAGATTTATCTATTGAATATGAAAGAACAAGAAGAACTTAACAAGTTCCTTGATGAACACCTGAAGTTAGAAAGGATTAGACTATCCAAGTCACTCTGTACAGCCCCATTTTTCTTTGTAAAGAAACAAGATTAATCCTTTTTCCCAGTACAAGATTATCAATGACTCAATGAAGTAACAATAAAGAACAAATACCCCTTACCATTAATTTGAAAATTAATCAACAAGATACAAGGGACTTAATGCTTCACCAAGCTTAATATTTGATAGGGATATAACAATATGAGAATAAAAGAGGGAGAGAAATAGAAAGCTACCTTTCAAACAAATCAAGGCCTATTTGAACCCCTGGTAATATACTTTGGCATATGTAACTCACCTGCAACCTTTCAGCTCATGATAGACACCCTATTTCATAAATTAATCATAATAGGAAAGATTGTGATTTACATGAACAACATCTTGATCTTGACCCAAACCATGGAAGAACACAAAGATATAGTAAGATAAGTACTACAAATACTAGCTAACAACAAACTGTTGCTTTATCCTAAGAAGTGTAAGTTTCACTAGACTGAAATTGATTACCTTGGAGTTGTGATATCTTGAAACAGTACAGAAGCTGATCCTACCAAAATAGAAGGTGTAACTTGATGGCCAGAACCTTAGGATAAGAGGAAAGTATGACAATTCCTAGGATTCTGCAATTTCTATTGTGGGGGTAGCCTTTGGGCTACCTACAGAATACTGATATTTCTTCCTCTTCTCATTTCTTTTCTCTAGTTTGATTATATCCCTTTGTTCCTCTCATTTATTACTATTTTTACTTTTTTTATCATTTAATTATTTAATTAATTAGCAAAAATACTCTTACTTATTACATAAGCTAGAGTAGACAAAATGTGACTGTCAAGGACGTGCGGAGCGGGATTACTCCAGAGTGGAAGGGAGTTGACAACAAAAGTAGAGGAACAACCTTGGCCTCAGCTCGTGTGCTGTGCCTCGATCTGCTGTCGCATGTGTGGTTGCGTATTTTAGGAGGACTGAATTGTTGCCAGGAGTCTCAGAGAGGAGTGATATAGATTGATAGGAGTGAGGATAGGACAAGGAGAAGACGTAAATGACTTTAATCTACGAACTAAGGAACTAGGATGTAACTACTGGAGTACTTATACTAAGTCTGGAATAGGAGGAGTACAA
>Ga0153970_1000200_pt1 | contig 12276 bp, 7 predicted proteins | sample TSGA054MetaG_FD_102280 | JGI IMG/M metagenome (GOLD analysis project Ga0153970, IMG submission 102280) | Attine ant fungus gardens microbial communities from Georgia, USA - TSGA054 MetaG | ecosystem: Host-associated > Fungi > Mycelium > Unclassified | place: USA: Georgia, George L Smith State...
CAGATGACTATCTATGGGTAATTAATGAAGTCTATGTGCAAACATTGAGGTCTTCATATCTCCACTAATATTAATTGCCTTGAGGTTGTTCTAGGCTAATTCTGAGCATTATGAAGAAAGCTTCTGCTAAGCCTAGAACTAAAGCATCGATCATGGCGGTTTTTGAGATATTAGCAATTTAATAAATGGTAACATGGTGGTTACCAGTTGATCTGCTTAATATCTCGGCCATTATTGATTGCCTCGAGACATAACTGGTATTGTTAAGACTCTAGACCTCACAGTTAAATATGTTCAACTTGAAGCCTATATCTAACACTTAATATCTTCACGCTCCTCATTAGAGGGTCTGGCTAAGGTTTTCAGTGAAGTTATATCAGAGGAGAGATGATAACGAGACTTTGAGTAGCACCCTTGAGATTGTCCTAAGACAAGTAAGAGTACCGATCCCTCAGAGTAAGAAGAATACAAAGGGAATACAGAAAGAGAGAACTTGTCGTTCCCTTCTCTTTCTGGTCTGTATTTATCCTAACTAGGTATTGTGACTATGTTACAATGTGGTAATACTACTTGTAACTAAGAGTGACTAGTTAAGTGACAGTCCAGTGACAGAAGTCCTAGGGGTGATAAGTCGAGTCAGTGTCCTAATAATGGGTTAGTCCGGTGTTTGTCCCATTTGGCACAGGTCCAAAAATAGAGAGAGTTAGTCTGAGATTTCTCCGAAGAGTCCTGTCCATTCTGTGAGTCCATTGTCTCTTAGAGTCCTCAGACATTATTCGATGCATCACTGCATAATAATGTCCTCGTCTAGCATCGCCAACATCTCGTCTACTAACCACTCATTATCAGACCATGGCTGATAATAATTGTAGTCCCACTTGATGTTCATAACAAGTTATGGATATGATGTCATGCCATACAAATCTTTAAGCAAAGTAGGTAACAATTTACACCTTAATAACCAGAATAACTAGCTCGAGAGGAGAGCTCAGCCTCTCCTAGAGATATTCTTTTAGATGCCCAGTTGTGAACTCGAGCATCTAGCTTGAGTAGCAGAGTAGTAGCTGTGACCACTACTATATACACCTCATAGATGCTTGCCCAGGCACCCTGTATCGGATTTCCAATTGATTTCCCTTCTAGAAGTGCTCTCAAGGATAGAGGTAAACTTAGATGGGTTAATGTGACCCAAGCAATGTCATATCTCAGTAGTCAGCAGTATTATTCATAGAAGAGTTACAATCAGAGCCAAGCTATTATCACTAATGGCTAATTATAGCAAGATCAAGAGAATCAAGCCACCATGAAGTTGCATTGGAGTGGTAATAGAAGGAATCTAGAATTTGGAAGAGCAAAAGGACATAAAGGAGGTAGAAGAAAAGACCAGAGAAGCTGAAGAGAGAGACAGTAGGAAGGCTAGATAAAGATGATGTACTTAAGGGCAAGACAACTTAAGATCACCATCTCTGTCTACAGCCCAGAAAGGGGCTCGAGACCTGACCATCATATAGAGAAGGACTCTGGGAGTAGGGTTAGAGGATCAGGAAGTGGTTACCTAGTATTTAGGAAGGTACTGTCTTATCATTACGGCCTTACTATGTTTGGGAATTTGGAGGTTTTCTTTTTCTCACTTTCTTTGTTGTCTCTTTGCTTTGTAATCATAATAAAATACTCTAGGGCACAGAGGGGAACTCAAGCAATCATACCCCTATTATTATCCCTCTCTGTTGCTCTAGAGCTTAATAGCTATTTTGAGTGACTAAGTTTCCTATTTGCTAAGTGTTCTATTTTACTTTCTAAAAACCCACCAAACCTCTCCCTTGATGGGAATTCAAGCCCCAACAGACTTGGGCATTTGCTTACACTAGGAGCTAATAGCTTGCTACATGTTATTGGAGTCGGCTTCCAGTTGTATGGTCAGCTGAAAAAGAGCTCACACAATGGCACGGGAGTTCTAGGTAGCTCTGCTGTATCGACAGTGATGGGAATCAAAGAGAATTGATCACAGAACAACAGTGATTACAAATGAGAATGTAAAAGATTCCCTAGATATTTCACAGTTGTGCACTAACAAGTAGGTACTGGGGAGATGATCAAATATAAAAGAGAGCTTGGAAATAGGGGAAATAATGGGGTACAATTCAAAAGACTGAAAGAAATAATAATAAAGTATTTAAGAATCCACTTGAGTTAGATCTCACTGTAATAGGATCTCCAAGATACGCATTCGTCTCATGTTGTAACACTACTGCCCTTACCTAGTCTAGTAGTCTAGCTCACCATCAATACAGCAGAACTACCTAGAACTCCTATACCGTCATGTGGGCTCTTCTTCAGCTGACTGTACAACTAGAAGCTGACTCCAATGACATGTAACAAGCTATTAGCTCCTAGCATAAGCAAATGCCCAAGTCCATTGGGGCTTGAATTCCCATCAAGGGAGAGTTTTGGTAAGTTTTTAGAAAGTAAAATAGAACACTTAGAAAATAGAAAACTTAGTTACTCAAAATAGCCATTAAGCTCTAGAGCAACAGAGAGAGATGATGATAGGGGTATGATTGCTTGAGTTCCCCTCTGTTCCCTAGAGTATTTTATTATGATTACAAAGCAAAGAGACAACAAAGAAAGTGAGACAAAGAAACCTCTGAATTCCCAAACATAGCAAGGCCCTAATGATGAGACGGCATCCTGCTAAACACTAGCTAACTGCTCCCCACTCTTCTAGTCCTACTCCGGGAACCCTCCCTCACATGATGGTCAGACCTCAAGCCTCTTGATGGGTCATAGGCAAAGATGGCAATCTTGAGCCATCTTGCTCTTGAGCATGTTTCCTTCATCTAGCCTTTCTACTACTTTTCTCCTCAGCTTCCCTGTTCTTCTCTTTACCTCTTCTATGTATTCTCACTTCTCTAACTTCCAGTTTCCTTTTACTGCCGTTGTGAGGTGACTTCACAATGGTTTGACTCTCTTGATCTTGCTATAATTAGCCATCAGTGATGATGGCCTGGATCTAATCATAACTCTTCTTTAAATAGAACTACTGGTAGCTACGGTATGATGTCACTTGGGTAGCAGTAATTCTGCTAAGTTTATTTCCATCCTCAAGAGCACTTCTAGAAGGGAAATCATTGATAATCCGATACGGGGTGCCTGGGCAAGTGTCTATGAGGTGTATGTAGTAGTGGTCACAGCCACTACTCTGCTACTCAAGCTAGATGCTCAAGTTCACGACTGGGCATCTAAAGGAATATCTCTGGGAGAGGCTAAACTCTTCTCTCAAGCCAGTGATTCTGGTTATTACTGTGAAAAATGTCACTTATGTTGCCTAAATTGTTGTACAGCATGACAACAGCAAGCTAGACTACTAGACTAGGTAAGGACAGTAGTGTCATGATGCAAGACAAACGCGCATCTTAGGGATCCTATTATAGTAAGATCTACCTCAAGTGGATTCATAAACACTTTATTATTATTTCTTTTAGTTATTCAAGTTCCTCCTTCCATTCCACCCTTTGTATAAGCTCTCTTGTATATTTGATCATCTCCCCAGTGCCTACTTGTTAGTGCACAATTGTGAGACATCTCGAGGATCATTTGTATTCTTATTTGTTATCACTCTTGTTCTGTGATCAATTCCCTTTGATCCCCATCAACGATGAACAACAATTCAAGATGAAACACCTATTGTACTACTCAAACAAAAACATCTACAAGTAAGAAAAGAAGGAATAGAAGAACAAATCAAGAAAATCCAAACAAGAGAACAAGAAGTAGCAAAATAGTTGGAAAAAAAGAATGAAAAAACATAGAAAGAAAACAGAATTGTCTACATAGATGGCAAGATCTATGTACCAAGAAACAGATAACTTCGAGATAAAATACTCAATGACAACCATAATCCACTAGATGTTAGACATCCAGGACAACACAGAATGATGGAATTAATTAAGAGAAACTATTGGTGACTAGGAATATGCGATGACATACAAAAATATATCTAAGAATGCCAGGAATGTTAATAGAACAAGGTGTAATACATGAAGAAAGCGGCACCTTTACACCCATTACCTACACCAAAAACACCATAGAAGGAAATCAGTATTGACATCATAGGACCCCTGCCAAGATCAAAAGACAAAGATACTATTTTGGTAGTTGTGGACCAATTCTCCAAAATGATCAGACTCATGGCCACAACAACTTCAATCTTCTCAAGTGAAGTAGCAAGGATATATCAGAATGACATATGGAAAATACATGGTATACCAAAGAAGATCATTAGCGACAGAAGACCCCAATTCACATCAACATTCATAGGAGAACTATACAAAGCATTAGGAATCAAAAGAGCAATATTAATAGTCTACCATCTGCAAACAGATGATCAAATGGAAAGGATCAATCAAGAAGTCAAAGTGTTCTTAAGACACTATATCAACTACAGACAAGATGATTGGATAAAGTGACTAGCAACAGCAGAATTCCAGTATAATGACAAGGAACATACAGTAATAGGACACTCTCTGTTCTATGTAAACTATGGAAGACACCTCTAGAAAGAAAACCTAATAGTGGAAATAGAGATACCAAGTTTGGAAGGCCTATTAAAGAAGATGGAAACAATGATAGAAGAAGCAAAGACAGCAATGGAAAAGACAATGAAAATAATGAAAAGGCAATATGACAAGTAAACACGCCAATTACAAGGTCTCAAAACAGGAGAACAAGTATGGCTAGAGGCAAGAAACATTCAAACAAACTGACCCTCAAAAAAGCTAGACCAAAAAAGATACAAACCCTTTACAATCAAAGAGAAAATCAGATAGGGAGCATACAGACTAGAGCTTCCAGAAGGATAGGCCATACATGATATTTTCAATGAAGACCTGTTAATACATTACAAAAAGGCAGAATTTGCAAGTCAACATAAGGATCTAGTACCACCACCTGACATTATTAATGAGGAAAAAGAATATGAAGTAGAAGAAATTAGGGGACATCATAAAAAAGAAAGAGGCACCCAGTTTCTAGTATACTAGAAAGGATATGGAAATGAACATGACCAATGGATGGCAGAAGCAAATCCAGAACATGCAAAAGAGGCAATTCAAGACTATTGGACATAGCTTTTGAGACAAAACCTATAAAAGAAAAGACTAAAGGTTATTTTTCAACATTTCAAATGCACATCAACACTCAAGAAATACTTCTAAACATGTCCTCCTTCACCAATGCTACTACCAATGCCTTTACCACTGCTGTTTCCCTCACCTGGAACCAAAAAACCTATAACAAGATCATACATTGTAACAACAAGACTAAAGATTGGGCAAGCAAAAAAGATTGTATTATTCAAGCCATTGAAGCTATAGCAGGACTTGAAGAAAAAGCAGAAGAATTAGTTAGAATGGCCGACATTATCAATAACACCATGACAGATGCAAAAACAGGAACATTACTTGCAGGAGAAGAATATCACTTAGACATTGCTATGCAATTTTATGAAGTGGCAGAAATACTCAGGCTCATTCTACTATTACAAATGGTCACTTACTATTTGTGATGGGTACTTTGATACTTTAAAGAGTTCAAAGATGTGAAGTTAGACAAATGACAAAAGATATTGTTAAGTTTGAGATCTAATCCTCAAACTATGAGTTCTTATATACATAATTGTAATGGTCTGTGTACTAGGACAGATCATCATATGCTACTATCTATTGTTCTACATATGGTAGTGCCTTTGTACTTGAAAATACAATAACTTAACCTTATGGAGGCTGTTCTTTGTTCTAAGAAAAGAACAGATGACTATCTATGGGTAATTAATGAAGTCTATGTGCAAACATTGAGGTCTTCATATCTCCACTAATATTAATTGCCTTGAGGTTGTTCTAGACTTATTCTGAGCATTATGAAGAAGGCTTCTGCTGAGCATAGAACCAAAGCATCGATCATGGTGGTTTTCGAGATATTAGTGATTTAATAAATGGTAACATGGTGGTTACCAGTTGATCTGCTTAATATCTTGGCCAATATTGATTGCCTTGGGACATGACTGACATCAATCAAAAGGTCTTTTCAAGGGCTTTCCATAGCCATTAATACTGTGAGAATCATCAAAGAATTGATGGAGATATGATCAAATGAAGTTTGTGACATTTACATAATGCCTTATTCCAATGATTTTACAGTATCCAATGCAACCTAGTAAATAAATTAATGACATGCCAAGGCCACAGACATCTAGTAATTGATAATCATATTCAAGGACTACAAGAATCATTTGCACATACCAATTAATTCACCTCTTTTCCACAAATCAAACTAACAGTTTTCCCAAAAGAAAATAAAAATGAAGAAGAAGAAGTCATTTTAATATGACCCTCTCCACTACCACCTGATAACAAATCCACAACAATGTTATCAAACAATGAATCCATAATATTAGCAATGGAGAACCCCAACAATCAAATAATTGAAGAAATTGATAATCTTATTATATTTCTAAAACAATTCAAAGCACCAAACAATGTTATTTATTTTCTACCATCTGCTGGATATTGTACCATCAGCAAAAATGGAGAAAACAGCTCAAGATATTGGAATTGAATTGTCAAAGGATTAATCAAATCTAAACAAAATTCAGAAACAGTATAAAAGGGATTCAAGATACTATTATATGCTGGAGGACTACCACATGAACCATAGTTCATTGCAGAAGCACCAGATGAAGGTTACATTGTTGGACCACAAAAGAAGTCAATGGCTATTTATGCCATGGGAGAAAAAAGATTATAGAATATTCATGAGGACATGAATCCTAAGATGGAGGTATTGTAATGATCAATCTCATTGACTCTAGGTGTTCTACACATAGACTACTTCTTCTGTTTCATATTACTTCATATATCTAATGGCTTAGTCAATCCCTTACTAGTGAGGTATGTTCTTTACTTAACAGACCTCATGTCTGCCACATGTATTCCTCATTTCTACCTTATGGTACATAGATATATATATAGTAGATACTCTTTTGTATTTCTTATACTTTACCAATTGTATCATTCCCTTTCTTCTTCAACTCTCATAACATTTCTCAAGTTTTTACTTGAAGTTACAACCTGAGTTACTCCTCAAGGTTGTAACAGAAGGCTTGGGAGATGCATCTCAATATCTTTATCTTTGATATCTTCAACCTCTTCAATTTTTACTGAGGACCATTTAGGCAGTGTCAGTAGAGGAGAGAGAGAGGGAGATTCTGAGTAAGTTGGCAAATTAGGAGAGATTAAGAAGTAAAAGGTCTAAGATATATAGATATTAGTGGAAAGGGTATTACAGCACTTCATCCTAAACAGCTATGGGCCATAGCATCTGCAAAGGAGCAGAATATCCTGTAGGTATGAGGTAATTCAATAGGAAGATTATCTCAATTCCTAACAGGTCAGCAAGCCAGTTAAGTTCTTGCTATCGACTGAGGCAACTTGAGAGTGCCAAAGGAGGTCAGGACAAACTGGGGTTCATAACCTATTAGAAGGATGGAGAGTAGCAATTATAGTGGGAACAAATAATAGCCTACTTACTGGGTTATCCAATAGATATTGATAGACAACCTAATAGGAAAAAGAGATCTTAAGAGAAGTAAAGAGGTTCTATGACATGGCAGTTGAGACAAAGAAGCAAGTGTGCTTATGTAAGCATAGCTCATATATTAAACTATAGTAATACATGGTACAATAAATATTTAATTTAACATCTTGTACTTTTTCTAACACTACCTTTGCCTCTTCTTGAATTTTCCTCATTTGTTCTACAAATCTTCCTGTTGCCTCATATTTCTCCTTTGTTTTTCCTTTGAACCATATTCTTGGATCTTGGCCATAATTTGCCTTAAAAGGAGAAACTTTTATTGCTAAATGGATTTTGTTATTATAGGGCAAATTCCATAGTTCCTAACTAGTCTGACTACTGTTCTTGCCTATGGTTGATAAAGACCCTCAAGTACTATTCTAGCTCCTGATTGACTCTTTCTATTTGTCTGTTTGTTTAAGAGTAATAGGCCATTGATAGTTTTGTTTGTACTCCTAAAAATTCATTCAACTCTTTTATTATTCCTGCTACAAATTGCATTTCCCTATCTGATATGATGCTTTTTAGAAGTTTGTGTAGTTTCTAGATGTGGTCTTTAAACAGTCTTGCAAGTCCCTCTGCTGATGTTTTTTCTATAGTTGCTATGGAATGGGCCATTTTGTTAAACTGATTGTATACTATCAAAATTGTGTCATATTCCTATGTCAAAGGTAGTTTAGTAATAAAGTCTGCTGATATGTGACTCTATGGTTTTTCTGGAATTGTATTGGGCATTAGCTTTTCTACTAGGGCTTTGCTCCTATTCTTGTAGTGTTGACAAGAATTACATCTATCCACATATCTCTTTATCTCCTATGTTACTCCTAGCTACCAATAGTTTCTTATAACCAGCTCTGTTGTCTTTCATTTTCTCCTATGTTCTCTTATAGGTGTATTATGATGCAATTGTATCACTTTCTCTCTTAACTCTCCTTCTGGCACATATATTTGCCCTTCATAATCTACTTCTTGTTCTTTATATAGTAACTTAGCTATGACAACTTAGTCACCCTTCAAGTCCAAGTTGACAAAAAGAGCTTAATGGAGTTCTTGTTGGATTTTGTATACTACTTATATATATTTGTAACCCTAACCCTACTATATTGTCCTGTGCTTTCCTATGAGTTACTTTTTACTCATATATTCAAGAAAAAAAATATAAATATTAACTTTGTTGTTTTGTCAAGTTATAATACTTTAGTGTTTTCATACTTGCTCTTTTTAGTTCCTTCACTGCCTTAACTACTCTTTTATTCTCTTCTTATGCCTTCTGAATCCTTCTCCTTAGATCATTTTCCTCTATCAATGTTGTAGAGGACTATTCTGCTAAGGTGCTCCTGTTTTCCTTTTTATAAAGTTCTCTAACTATAGTTTAGGTAACAGTAAATATAATTTATAAGATAAATAAGGGGTGTTTTTTCAAAGAAGAGCACTCTAGCTGATACTGTGTTTTAGCATAATGTTCCTTATGCAAATTCATGGGAAAATGAATTCAAATATTTAAAGGTGAAAAAAAGGTTGAAGATAACTTTGCCAATGAATCTATGTCATAGTGATCTCAATTAAATCAAGATCTAAGTTCTAGACTACTATCCTAGCTCCTGTCCTGAGTTCTGCCTACCTAGTATTGCCCTAACTGTCTGTTTCAAAGTTGTCCTCACAGTAGTACTCTTTGACTATGTGATCAAACTATCCTCATAGTAGTACTCTTGACTATGTAATCAGATATTTGACTTTGATTCCTCCTTGTATCTTTGACTTTCTAGTAAGGTCTAACTATATCTTAGAGCTCTTGTGACATTATTTTTATTTAGTATATGGTGTTTCTTGTTATTGGCAAGGTTCTGGACTTTCTACATGAGGCTCCTATTTTACTGGCTAGGCTGTCTAGCTAGCATAATACTATGGGACTGTGGGCATGAATCTGCTAGTTCTCAAGTAATGGCCTATTGGGTATAGTGACCTTGTATCCTGCTATTGTAGTTAAATAGCTACTCTAGCCAATAAAGTCCTTTCATATTTGTGTTCTATAACCTTGCAGTAGTGTTTTCTTTGTCCATTTATCTTGGAGTGTAAAGTCACAAAATTTATCTATTTTTAGGCTTGAATATATTTCTGGCCTCATAATATTTCTGTTCTTTTTATCTATCCTAGCTTTATTAGTATTTGATTCTCATTATTGTTTTCTACTTCTTACTAGTCTAGTCTTTGGCTCAGTTTGTCTGTCTTTTCAATGCTTTTTCCTAGAACATGCTTTAGAGTAAAGCCAAACTGCAATAGGTACAATGCTTATCCAGTTTGTCTTCAATTCAGCTTCTGATTGTAAAGGGACTACACTAGATTTCACTTTGATATACTAAATACTATCTACTAGAGCTATTTTATGTCAACCAAGTATATTATTATTGTTGAATACTTGACCAATTCAGTTAGCTCTCTGGTAGACCCTAACTACCAGAGAGTTTGTAACTAGGAAGCCTACTCCAAGTCCAAGTTAACAAGGAGAACTTAATGGAGTTCTTGTTTAATTCTGTATACTACTTATATAACTACTATATGCTCTGTATACTACTTTCTTATGCTTATTATGTGACTCCATTATATAACATCATACTGACATGTGACATATAACATAGTCATAGTCATGTGATACTTTTCCATACTCCTTTCTTGTATAGTAAGTCTAGAAAAGAAAATATAAATAATGACTTAGCTATCTTGCCAAGTTATAATATACATATCATAAGTTTGTCATGACTTAGCAAAATAGCTAAGTCATTATTTATATTGCTTTTTCTTTTTCTTTTATCTTAGACTTACTATACAGAAGAGAGTGTGGGAAAGTGTCTCATCACAGTCACATTCATGTGACATCACATGATGGGTCATATGACAGGCATGGGAAAGTAGTGCATAGACTATGTAGTAGTTATATAAGTAGTGTAGAAAATCTAATAGGAACTTTATCGAGTTCTCTTTGTTAATTGCTGAACAAAGAGTAGTTGGCTTAATTCTGGCTTGGAGTTTAGCTTTCTTACAAAGTTGACTATAAACTAAGAAATCTCCTAGAGTTCTACTCTAGTTACTATGAGGTTGTCCTCATAGTAACTAGTCATAAAGTACTAGAGATTTTTATGGTCTGTTTAGATTTCAAACTTTATATAAAAGTAGATAGTGTCTCTATGTCTTCAAACACATTAAATCACTATTAGCATTTTCTTATCATAGATCTTATAGTTGCATTTTATTGCATTTAGCAACTCCAAGATAAAGATGACTAGTCTCTATTTCTCATCTCTATATTTAACTAATAGTACTCCTCCTATAGCATAATTTAAAGTATTGGCTTCTACTCTCATTTTCTTATCTAAGTCAAGAATGGCTAGAACTAGCTCTATTATAAATACCTTCTTCAACTTTTAAAATGCTTTTACCTGTTCTTTCTCCTGTCTTCACTTTTCTTTCTTTTTGACCAGCAAATGTAATAGAGTCACAATTCTAGCAAAGTCCTTAATAAATTGTCTATAGTAATTGGTGAGTCCTAGGAATTTTTGTATCTCTTTTATGTCCTTTGGTACCAGCTAGCTTAAGACTCTATCCACTTTTTTCTTCTGCATTTCAACTCCTCAAGGCCCAATTATTATATCTCAGAATTCTATCTCACTTACTTTCCATTGACACTTTTTAGTTTGACAAATAAATCATTTTTCTCTAGCCTTCTTAGTACTTCCTCCACCAATTTATCATGTCCCTCCTCTATATCTATAACAACTATGATATTATCAATAAATGTTGCTATGTTCCCTTGATTGATCATATTATAGGACAAGTTATTCATTATAGTTTAGAAGGTAGTGAAAGAGTTTAGTAATCCAAAGTACATGACTATTAGTTCATAAGCCCTTATCAAGCCTGAGACTTGACTGGGGTTGGCTTCAACAATTAGTTACACCCTCTGCTGAGCTAATTCCCCAATTTTCTCAAAGAGTGATCAGGATAGAATTTATGACTAGATTTTAGGTAATAGCTTTAGAGACAACAAAACTAATTACTATAATACTAACAATTCTTGGTCATATTAGAACTTTACAGTTCTTCAGCAACTACTCTAGCTTAAGTAATAGTACTGATGTCATTGATTGTGACAGTACCCCTCCTTTAAGACCATGCCTCATAATCTTATGAGTTGTTTGAAAAAATTTATTGTTCTTAAGATGGTACCTTTGGTTTGTCTGGGTTTTGCTTATGAAACTTCTATACTAACTATCACAAACTTCATTTGGTCATATCTCCACCAATTCTTCAACGATTCCCACGGTCTTAAAGCCAGCTTAAAGCCCTTAAAAAGACCTTTTGATCGATGCCAGTCATGTCTCGAGGCAATCAATAATGGCTGAGATATTAAGCAGATCAACTAGTAACTACCATGTTACCATTTATTAAATTGCTAATATCTCAAAAACCGCCATGATCGATGCTTTAGTTCTAGGCTCAGCAGAAGCCTTCTTCATAATGCTCAGAATTAGCCTAGAACAACCTCAAGGCAATTAATATTAGTGGAGATATGAAGACCTCAATGTTTGCACATAGACTTCATTAATTACCCATAGATAGTCATCTGTCCTTTTCTTAGAACAAAGGACAGCC
>Ga0153970_1000201_pt1 | contig 12266 bp, 8 predicted proteins | sample TSGA054MetaG_FD_102280 | JGI IMG/M metagenome (GOLD analysis project Ga0153970, IMG submission 102280) | Attine ant fungus gardens microbial communities from Georgia, USA - TSGA054 MetaG | ecosystem: Host-associated > Fungi > Mycelium > Unclassified | place: USA: Georgia, George L Smith State...
AAGATGTTGTTAAGTCTGAGATCTAATCCTCAGACTATAAGTCCTTATATACAGAAAAGTGATGGTCTGTGCACTAGGACAGATCATCACATGCTACTACCTATTGTTCTACATATGGTAGTGTCTTTGTACTTAAAATAGTGATAACCTAACCATATGGAGGCTGTCCTTTGTTCTAAGAAAAGGACAGATGACTATCTATAAGTAATTAATGAAGTCCATGTGCAAACATTGAGGCCTTTATATCTCCACTAATATTAATTGCCTTGAGGTCATTTTAGGCTCATTCTGAGCGTTATGAAGAAGGCTTCTGCTGAGCCTAGAACCGAAGCATCTATCACAGCGGTTTCCGAGATATTAGCGATTTAATAAACAGTAACATAGTAGTTACTAGTTGATCTGCTTAATATCTCAGCCATTATTGATTGCCTCGAGACGTGACTGGTATTGATCGAAAGGTCTTCTTAAGGGCTTTAAGCTGGCTTTGAGACTGTGGGAATCATCGAAGAATTGGTGGAGATATGACTGAATGAAGTTTGTGACAAGAAGTAGAAAGATAGAGACAAGTGGAAATCAATCAAATAATGGAGAAATAGAGAAATGAGAATACAAATACTCTTGATTATGAAGGACAGCAGAATAGAGAAGATAATGGAGACCTAAATGTGGATAGAAATATGCAGGAAAACATTCTGAGAGTTATGAGTAATATATTTCACTTACTGTTAGTAAATGAATATTGATCAAGTTTAACAGAATATTGAGGAAGACAATGTTCAAGAGTTAGATGTGCAAGATAATGTGATTTAGGTATGATAATTTTTGTATACCAAAATTCTATAATATTAACAATTGAACTAAACTCAAGATGCCACTGTTTTGAATGATATCCTACTACTTGTTCTTTAGCCTATACCTTATCCACCAGCTGGACAGCCATTCTTAGAGAACATTATTCACTATCTTAACTTGGGCATGTTGACTGTTATCTGTCCTCACTGTCATGCTCTTCACTTTGACTATGAAAAGCTCACTTCCTCAAGGATTAATTATCCAAAGTTTGGCATGTGCTGTTTGCAAGAACAGATTCAACTACCTTCTCTTCAACCACTCACTAGAATTCTTCACAACTACTTGACTGGAAATGATTATTCCTCAAGAGAATTTTGCAACAATATACAACAGTATAATATGGCATTTGCTATAACTTTAGTAGGAGTCAAAATTGACAACTTAGTCACTAGACAGTCTGGTCCCTATTGTTTCAAGATCCAGGAAGAGCTTCATCATCTCACTGGTGCTCTCCTTTCTTATGGCAATTAAACTCCAATGTATGCACAAATCTATATTCTTAATACAGTAGAGCTATCACAAACTTCATTTGGCTATATCTCTATCAATTCTTTAACAATTCTCACAGTCTCAATGGTTACAGAAAGCCCTTAAAAAGACCTTTTGATCAATGCCAGTCATGTCTTGAGGCAATCAGTATTGGCTGAGATATTAAGCAGATTAACAGGTAACTACTATGTTACTATATATTAAATCACTAATATCTCAAAAACTGCCACGATTAATGCTTTGGTTCTAGGCTCAGCAAAAGCCTTCTTCATAATGCTCAGAATGAGCCTAGAACAACCTCAAGGAAATTAATATTAGTGAAGATATGAAGGCCTCAATGTTTGTACATAGACTTCATTAATTACTTATAGATAGTTATCTGTCCTTTTCTTAGAACAAAGGACAGCCCCCATAAGGTTAAATTATCACTATATTAAGCACAAAGATACTACCATATGTAGAACAATAGGTAGTAGCATGTGATAATCTGTCCTAGTATACAGACTATCATAATTTTATATATAAGAACTCTGTCATGACTTGGCAAAACAGCTAAGTCATTATTTAATATTTCTTTTCCTTTTCTTTTCTTTTCTTTTATTACTAAGGTAGAGCATGGGAAAATATCATGTGACAAGTCACAGAGTCACAAAAGGTATGACTGTTATCACCTGTGGGAGACAAGGTGCATAGCCACAATAGTAATTGTATATATAGTGTAGCAAATCTAATGGGGACTCTATCGAGTTTTCTTTGTCAATCACTGAACAAAGAGTAGTTGGCTTAATTCCAGCTTGGAGTTTAGCTTTCTTACAGACTTCTTATCTGAGAATTAGACCTCAGACTTAACAATATCTTTTGTCACCATCTAAACTTTGCTTCTAGGACCCTTTGAGCTCTAGAATCCATAATCACAAATAAGTAAATGACTATTTGTGATAAGAGCAGCTCAATATTAGGAGGACCAACAACAATAACCTAGATCTTGTGATAATAGATAATCTTCAAACAATGCTCCTAGACAATCATCTATATATTGGTCGATATCATCATACCTATGAGCTTATTAAGGAGAAACCAGTAGATAAACAACAAGAGGTCACAATTAGATTACATGTCAATTTACAACAGGATCAAAGAACTCATAATCTGTCTACTACTGAAGGAATTGTAGTTATTATTCCTGAGAAAGGTATCCATTATGTATTAGATAATAGAAATATGGTATTATGGGCAAGAGGGGATCGACTTGAACAGATCAACCAGAACAGTCCTTTATATGCTGCTCTTTATTATATTTTGTTATTTCCAAAGGGAGAAAATAGATAACATTCAAAAATTCCAATCTGTAGTACTCAACTTAAAGAACAAGAGTAGAATGAAAAACAAAGAGATGAGGAGGAATGGGCTTACTCATAGGTAGTATTTGATACATGCTACTATGTCTATTGTCCTCATGTCAGAGATAGTCCTCAGTTATCTCTCTTTTATGGTAGAAAGCTATTTTAGCAATTTATTGTTGATGCATTAGCAAATTATGAGCAAAGAAAACTCAACTGGGCTAGGATCCATCAATATACCCTTAGATCTGAGCTCTACCAAGGACTATAAAATGCTACTGTACATGATAGGCATGATAGAGAAGATGTTAGGCCTTTGGGATACAAACTCATTCTTTTTTTCTCATATAAAAAGTCCTAGATTTATGACCCAGTTGTTCCAGGATGCTATGGCCATTTGTAGACACTTTTACAAACCAGATCTTTTCCTTACTATAGTGGCCTGAAATTCTCTATAGTCTCTTTCTTGGCCAAACAACTACTGATTATCCTGATATTGTATCATGGGTCTTTGAGTAGAAGAAGAAAGCACTTCTCAAGCTTATTGATAATGGCTTCTTTGGCACTATTGTAGCTCATATTCACACCATTGAGTTCTAGAAGAGAGGTCTTTCCTACATTCACTTGCTCATCTTTCTTTATCCTCAATATTGTATTTGAGACTCTCATCATATAAACTTCATGATCTCAGCTTAACTTCCTGATCTTTAACTACAGATACCTCTCTATGCAAAAGTCACAAAATATATGCTACATAGTCCATGTGGTGTTAACAATTCCTAAGCCAAGTATATGGTCAATGAAAAATATAATAAATGCTTTTCCAAGAAGTATAGAGAGAGAACAGATTGGGCTGAGGACAGTTATACATGGAGATTAGTGGTAGAATACAGGATAAAATCAAGGCTCATCTAGATAGTTAGTTTATTGGTCCAACAGAAGCATACTAGAGGATCTTTGAATTCAACATGCATAGAGAATCACCAGTAGTCCAACGTCTTTCTATCCATCTTCCTAATAAACACTATGTCAACTTCTATGCATACCAGACAGTCAATAAAGTGTTAGCTAGGCAAAATATGAAGAAAACTCAGCTGATTGCTTAGTTTGACTACAACTCTGTATATGATAATGGTTTGGACCTTACCTACTGGTAGTTCTCTTAGCACTATTGTAAGAAAGCTAAACTCCAAGCCGAAATAAAGCCAATTGCTCTTTGCTCAGCAATTGACAAAGAGAACTCAATAGAGTTTCTATTAGATTTTCTATACTACTTATACAACTACTACATAGTCTATGTACTACTTTCCTATGTCTATCATGTGACCCATCATGTGATGTCATGTGATGTGATGCTGTGACTTCCTGTCATGTGATTGTGACTATGTGACACTTGTGACATGACACTTTCCTACACTCCCTTCTATGTAATAAGTCCAAGATAAAAGAAAAAGAAAAGAAATATAAATATAAATATAAATAATGACTTAGCTATTTTGCCAAGTCATGACAACTCTACCTGGAATGCCAAAGACAGGTCATGGCATTCAAGACAATAGGCCAAGGTAATTGGGAGAATATACTTTATGTCACTATCAAAAGAAGAGCAGTTTTTTTTATGACTTCTTTTGACTATATTTGAAGGTAAAAAGAGTTAGGAGCATTTGAGAACCTGGAATAGCCAAGTATTTGCTACATTCAAGAAGACATGTATGGCAAGGGGATTACTGGAGGATGATCATGAGTGGAGGATCTGCTTGGAGAAAGCAATTACAATATAGCCTAGAATAGCATGTCATCAGTTGTTAGCAGTTATCTTGTTAACTAATGAAGTGGCTAAGCCTCATCTTCTCTGGGATCAATTCAAGACTGGACTATGTGATGATGTCAAGTACAAACTACATTATATGAACTACTACCAATCTGACCAGGAAACACCAGAGGATGATGTTTATGATTATGACCTTTGGGATCTTAATAGGATATTAGTGGGAATAAAAAAAAGTCTTGCTGATTTTCTACCAATGCCTTTTTCATAGCAACAGTAAGCTCACAGAATACCTAATCCTCTTTTGTAGGCTGAGCAGTATAATATGGATGAAATGGCTACTTTGGTGAATGAGCAAAGGGCAATCTTCAATCCTGACCAAGCTGCTGCTTTTAATGCTATCCTAGAGTCTATTACCAATAATCAAGGTCATTTTTTCTTTATTCATGCTGCTGGTGGTTATAGGAAGATATTTTTGTGTAACACTATTGCTGCTGAGGTTAGAAGAAGAGGTCAGATAGCACTGTATATGGCATCATCTGGAATTGCTGCTCTTTTGTTGGATGGAGGAAGAACATCTCACTTATACTTCAAGATTCTTCTTTCCATTCATGAAGACTCTGTGGCTAGTTTTAAATGCGATAGTTACATGTTTCCAGTCCTCTAACAAACCAGGGTTATTATTTAGAATAAAGTTCCTATACAGCACAAGTATGATATTGATGCTATTGATCAATGTCTTAGAGACTTGCTTGAAATAAGTAATCACTTGTACTTGATAGCTCTTGAATTGATATATTATTTAGAATGATCATCCATTTGGTGGTATTACAGTAGTATTTAGAGGAGATTTTTGTCAGACTTTACCTGTGGTGCCCAAAGGAACACATTAACAAGTAGTAGTAGCATCTCTTTGCAGAGGAAACTTATGGAGATATATTAAGTTCTTGCATCTCAAACAGAATATGTGCTTAGGTTACTCAAAAGCTGATAATCAACATACTCAGTAGTTGCTGGAGATTGGTGCTGGGTCAACTATAGATAACAATAAGATGATTCAAGTTCCTCAGTCCATGGTTTGCACTAATCTTAATACTTTTATCAATAGGATCTATTCAGGAATTAGTAACCCAAGGGCTCAAGATGACTAGTACTTCTTGGATTACATTATTCTCTGTCCTAGAAATGATGAAGTGCATGATATCAATGAGACTATTCTTCAACAGTTCAATCCAAATGCAGAGGTCCATATACTGAGAAGTGTAGACTCTATGTCTGAAGAAGATGAAATGTACTATACCTATCCTGCAGAGTTTCTTCAGCAACTCAATGCTGGTAGATTATCTCCTGCTTTACTTTGTCTCAAGGTTGGCTCTCCAGTTATCTTATTGAGAAACTTAGATCCAAGAGAAGGACTTTGTAATAGGACAAGAATGATAGTATTGAATGTGAGAAAAAAGGTACTCCAGTACAGGATTATCAGCAAGGACGGGAGATTTAGAGGCAAGGTGGTGTTGATTCCAAGGATCAGGTTATTACCTAATACAGAGACATTGCCTATGCCACTCAAGAGACTTCAATTCCTAGTCAGGCTAGCCTTTGCTATGGCTATTAACAAGTCTCAAGGACAGTCAGTGGAGCATATGGGGATTAATTTACAGATATTAGTATTCTTCCATAGATAGCTCTATGTGGCATTTTCAAGATGTACTTCACCTCTTAACATCTCAGTACTTCTTCCAGAGCAGAGCCAAGAAAGTAGAAGGACACTTAATATAGTATATAAAGAGGTATTCAATAGTATTAGATTATAGATTATATATGTATCTAACAATAGACTTGAGATTGATTTTTAATAATTTAAGAGATGAAGAAATAGAAGAACCTTACAGACTGTTGTAGGAAGGGAGCATAGTAAACTGACTTCAACACAAAGTTCAAAATGCAAAATTAGTAGAGAGACCAGGCCAGAGGCCTAAATAAAAACCTTGTATAATAAAAAATACCACTTATATCTATCACAGATAGTCACTTACTTGATTTGTGATTGATGAGTTGATATTCAAAAGTGCTTAATAAGCAAAGTTAGACAGTGACAAGAGATGTTGTTAAGTCCTTATATATATAATTGTGATGGTCTGTGCACTAGGACAGATCATCACATATTACTACCTATTATTCTACATATGGTAGTGCCTTTGTACTTAAAATAGTGATAACCTAACCATATGGAGGCTGTCCTTTGTTCTAAGAAAAGAACAGATGACTATCTATGGATAATTAATAAAGTCTATGTACAAACATTGAGGCCTTCATATCTCTACTAATATTAATTGCCTTGAGGTTGTTCTAGGCTTATTTTGAGCATTATGAAGAAGGCTTCTGCTGAGCCTAGAACCGAAGCATTGATCATGGTGGTTTCTGAGATATTAGTGATTTAATAAACAGTAGCATGGTAGTTACCAGTTGATCTGCTTAATATCTTAGCCAATATTGATTGCCTCAAGACGTGACTAGCATTGATTGAAAGGTCTTTCCGTAGTCCTTGAGACTGTGAGAATTGTTGAAGAATTGATGGAGATATGACTAAATGAAGTTTGTGACAATATCACCTAAACAACTGTTCAGTGTGATAACACTTCTTATTAGAGGGTCTTGTAGTGACTTAGTCCAGATGACTTAATTATCCTCCAAGTCTGAGTTAACAAGAAGAACTTGATAGAGTTCCTATTATTTTCTGTATACTACTTATTGTCATGACTTAGCAAAATAGCTAAGTCATTTTCTATTTTTCTTTTGTTTTATTTAGTTAGATTATTACTAAGGTGGAACATGGGAAAGCATCACATGACAGTCACATAGTCACACATTTGGTCATATCACATAGTCATAGTCATAGTCACAATATGTGAGGAGGTAAATACATGATAGAAATAATATAAGGACCATGGGAGGATGTTGCACAGCCACAGTAGTAAAATGTATAAGTAGTATACAAAATCAAATGGGAACTATCAAGTTCTCCTTGTCAACTCTGACTTGGAGTAAACTTAAGTCATTGCAGCTAGAGTCTTATACTTATACAACTACTACATAGTCTGTATACTACTTTCCCACAGTTATCATATGACTACCTCATGTGACATCATATAATTTGTGACTATGACTTGTGACCCATAACCTTGGTCATGTGATACTTTCCCATACTCTCTGTTATGACTTGGCAAAATAACTAAGTTATTATTTATATTTCTTTTCTTTTTTCTTTACTATACAGGAAGGAGTACAAGAAAGTGTCACATCACAAGTACTACTCAGTCACAGCCACATGATAGTGTGGGAAAATAGTGCATAGACCATGTAGTAGTTGTATAAGTAGTGTCATAACTTGGCAAAATAGCTAAATCATTATTTATATTTTTTTTCTTTTTATTTTATCTTAGACTTACTATACAGAAGAGAGTGCAGGAAAGTGTTATGTCACAAGTGTCACAGTCACATGAAATAGAAAGTCACAATGTCACATCACATGACATCATATGATGGGTCACATGATAGGCATGGGAAAGTAGTGCACAGACCATGTAGTAGTTGTATAAGTAGTGTAGAAAATCTAATGGAAACTCTATTGAGTTCTCTTTGTCAATTGCTAAGCAAAGAGCAGTTGGCTTAATTCTGGCTTGGAGTTTAGCTTTTTTATACTAGAACTCGATTCACATCTGAGCACTATTCATCTTGAACCTTGCTCAAACTCTTATCTCATCTAAAATTTAACCCTTGGTTGCTGATCATCACAATCAATAGCCACCTCCATACATAGCTAGGCCCTTGGCTTAAGGGGACTTTGCAGTCAGTTAGGGACTGCAGGTGGAAGTGTAGCACCAAGCCTGGGTGTTATTACTGAGACCTGATCTTATAATCAGGTAGTGTCTAGTAGAATACTTGTCCTTTTTTCTTGGTATAAACCTTGTGCTGCAGTCCATTGTGACTAGGTACATGCAGAGAAGTGATGGTCATCTCTTAAGGAGCTGTCTAGATTAGGGATCCCATCCATTGGATGATAGTCTAACCATAGTATTAAGGCAGTAGTCAGTAAGGAAGTAGATGTCTGGTTGGGTAAAGATCTTGTGCCCCAACAGACATAGCATTAAGTAAGATCAACCATTCATTCTGTACCCTTGAGACATCTATATGATATCTCAAACTCAATACAATTCCCTTATGAGCAACCTGCTCAACAAAAAGCACACCTGTACTAGATTAAGGACAGAACTGGAAGGAAGAAGAGAAAAGTTGTGTAGATGCTACAAAGGGTTCAGGTACCTGGCCTGAAATTGCAGGAGTAAGAGAGAAAAAGAAAAGGGGACAGTCATTCTCCAAAACAAGTTTGAGATATTGAAAAGTAAGGTAATGTAGTGTGGACTAGAGGAGAGAAAGGAGATTGGGAGTAGTAGAGGTGAAATGTTATAAGTATGGAGAAATAGGGCATAAGTATAGGGTATCCATAGAGAGAGAGGAAAGAAAAGGTGGTATATGCAGCAAGGTCACAAAAGGCACACCAACAAAAGGAGCCAGCATACCCTACAAAGGGAGAAGTGCAGGAAAGGAGGTTGAGGAGAGCAGAAGAAAGAGAGGCAGTGCGTGTGGCTTAGCCATGAGAAGCACAGCAAGGAGGGTAGAGAAGGAGTTCAGTAGTGGAGTTGAGAAAGAGAGCAGAGGAACATTGTGGCGAAAGAGTACTAGAGGAAGTACACCTACTAGAGTTAGGATAGTACATGGAGGAAGTAATAGTGATGTATGCATAGTGTGAAAGGTGTGGAGAGAAGGGATATCATGTGGAAGAGAACAGGAGGCAAGGGGTAATTAAGGATAGGCAGAAATGGTATGGATATCAAAAGAAGGAGAAAAAGAAAGTGGTATGCCCCACAGAGGGAAAAGCACAACAAAGTGGTGCACGACCAAGAGAGTTGGAAAGCATAGCCAAAGAGGGAGGTAGTCAAAGGGAGGTCAGGAGAACCTTTAAAATGCTAAGAGAAGTGTGGATAAGTATTAGAGTAGAAAAGTTGAATACACATAAAGGTATAACTGTAAAGGTACTCTTGGACAGCAGTATCACCAGGATGTTTATAGACAAAAGAATGGCAGCTAGACATGGGTTCAAGCTACAGAAATTAGAAAGACCAATAATAGTTAGAAATGTGAATGGAACAAACAATAGTGGAGGAGCAATCATCCACCAGATAAAAGTAAACATCTATTACAAAGGCCATGTAGAAAGAATAAGGATGGATGTATGTGACCTGGGAAAGACAGAAATAATCTTGGGAATATCATGGTTAGTAGCACACAACCCAAAGATAAATTAGGAGACAAGAGAGGTCAAAATAACAAGATGTTTACTCCTGTGTGGCAGAGTAAAAGTAAAAGAGGAAGACAAGAAGAAAAGAGAAAAAAGAGTAGTAATCCTAGAAGAAGAGAAAATCGTCAGATGGATAATAAATAATAAAGAGAATTGGGGAAGAGAAGAGAAAATTGAGAAGGACCACAGGAAAATTGAGAAAATGATCCCAAGAAAGTTTCTAAAGTAGAGAAAGGTATTCAGGAAAGTAGAGTCAGAAAGAACACCAACAAGGAAAGTTTGGGATCACACTATAGATCTCAAAGAGATGTTTAAACTACAAAAAGGAAGAATTTACCCTTTATCCAAAAACAAGAGGAAGGAAGTTCAGAATTTTGTGGAAGACTAACTGAGGAAGGGATATATTAGACTGTCAAAATCCCCTCAAACGTTGCCAGTATTCTTTGTAGGAAAAAAGGATAGAAGTAAGAGAATGGTTATAGACTACTGCAATCTGAATGACTAGACAGTGAAGAACAACTATCCACTACCATTAATTACAGACTTGATAGACAATATGGGTAGCAAGAAAGTATTCACAAAAATAGATCTAAGATGGGGGTTCAATAATGTAAGGATCAAAGAAGGAGATGAGTGGAAGGGAGTATTTACAATACATATGGGTTCCTTCAAGCCAACAGTAATGTTCTTTGGAATGACAAACTCACCAGCCACATTCCAGGCAATAATGAATAAAATTCTAAGGGATCTAATCAATGAAAAAAAGGTCGCTGCATTTGTAAATGATGTGTTAGTAGGAACAGAAACTGAGGAGGGACACGATGAAATAGTAGAAGAAGTATTGAAGAAGTTAAAGGAAAATAACTTGTATGTCAAACCAGAGAAATGTGTATGGAAAGTGAGGAAGATAAGGTTTTTAGGAGTAGTTATAGGACCTAATGGAATAGAAATGGAAAAGGAGAAGGTGGATAGAGTATTGAGTTGGCCAGAGCCAAAAAATATAAAAGACATTAGGAAATTTTTAGGTCTTGCAAACTATTACAGGAGGTTTATCAAAGACTTTGCTTGAGTGGCCAGGCCAATGAATATGCTTACTAGAAAAGATATGAAGTGGCAGTGGGGGCAAGAGTAGCAGAAAGCATTTGATGAGTTGAAAGGAGTTTTCACAATAAAACCAGTACTAGCAGCCCCAGATCTAGATAAAAAGTTTAGAGTGAAGGCTAATGTCTCGAACTACACAACTGGAGAAGTACTATCTATGAAGTGCTCTGACAACATGTGGAGACCAGTGGCTTTTATTTCAAAATCTCTAAGTGATACAAAACACAACTATGAGATACATGACAAAAAGATGTTAGTTATAATCAGATGCCTAGAAGAGTAGAGACACTTCCTAGAAGGGGCAGTAATTAAATTCAAGATTTGGACAGACCACAAAAACCTCAAATACTTCATGAAAGCACAAAAGTTAAATCAGAGACAAACAAGATGGGCTTTATATTTGTTGACATTCGACTTTATGCTAAAACATGTCCCTGGAAGCAAGATGGGGAAGGCAGATAGTCTAAGCAGAAGACCAGACTAGGAGATAGGGGTAGAAAAAGATAATGAGGATGAGACATTGGTAAAACCAGAATAAATAGAAGTAAGAAGAACAGAGGTAGTAAAAATAATAGTAGATAGGATAGATCTACTAGAGGAGGTTAGAAAGTTGAAAGTAAAGGATGATGAAGTGGTAAAAGCTATGGAAGAAATGAAATGAACAGGGGTCAAGATGTTAAGAGACAAGGAGTGGAGAGAAGTTGATAGTGTAATATACAAAGAAGAAAAAGTTTATATACTAAAAGATGACAAGCTTAGAGCAGAGATAATTAGGCTATATCATGACACACTGATAGAAGGACATAGGAAGCAATAGAAAACAGTGGAATTGGTCACTAGAAATTTTTGGTGGCCAGGGGTTATGAAAGAAGTAAAGTGGTATGTAAAAGGATATGATGTCTGCCAGCAAAATAAAAATCGCACAGAGCAACTAGCTGGCAAATTAATGCCTAACTCAATTCCAGAAAAATCTTGGACACATATATCAGTGTCACAAACTTCATTCGGTCATATCTCCACCATTTCTTCGATGATTCCCACGGTCTCAAAGCCAGCCTAAAGCCCTTAAGAAGACCTTTCGATCGATGCCAGTCACGTCTCGAGGCGATCAATAATGGCCGAGATATTAAGCAGATCAACTGGTAACTACTATGTTACTGTTTATTAAATTGCTAATATCTCGGAAACTGCCGAGATCGATGCTTCGGTTCTAGGCTCAGCAGAAGCCTTCTTTATAACGCTCAGAATGAGCCTAGAATGACCTCGAGGCGATCAATATTAGTGGAGATATGAAGACCTCAATGTTTGCACATGGACTTCATTAATTACCCATAGATAGTCATCTGTCCTTTTCTTA
>Ga0153970_1000210_pt1 | contig 12007 bp, 7 predicted proteins | sample TSGA054MetaG_FD_102280 | JGI IMG/M metagenome (GOLD analysis project Ga0153970, IMG submission 102280) | Attine ant fungus gardens microbial communities from Georgia, USA - TSGA054 MetaG | ecosystem: Host-associated > Fungi > Mycelium > Unclassified | place: USA: Georgia, George L Smith State...
TAGAGTTTGGCATTGCTAGGGAGTTGAGCTATACAAGGAGGATTCAAAGTCTTATATCTGATCACATAGTCAAGAGTACTACTGTGAGAATAGTCTAATCATATAGCCAGAGAGTACTACTATGAAGACAACTTTGAAACAAAGCATTAGGATAACACTAGGCAAGTAGGACTCAAGAACAGAGCTAGAACAGTAGTCTAGAACTGAGAATTGGATTTTGCATTTCACCACTACCACAGTACATCAGCAGAACTTTATTTAAAAACTTCCTTTCACCTTTAACTTTTGAATTCATTTCACCACAAATTTGCACAAAGGATACTATACTGAAATATAGTGTCAGCTAGGGTACTTTCTTAAAAGACCACATATTTAATTAATTTAAAAACTTATATTCACTGCTACCTAACAGTAGTTAGGAAACTCTAAATAAAAAAAAAACAGGAAAAGCCCTAACATAATCAGCTTCTTTACCAGGTTATCTACTACTAATCTTGTAACAATATTTTCTATTCTTTGCTTACTTCAGCAGCTCAGGACCTATTTTCCTCTTCTTTAGGAAGTCTTAGATGTTATTTTCACAGTTCTCTGAGGTTTCTTGTTATCCTTTTTTCAGGCTTTTTTGTTTCTGATTATGAAGAATCAGTTTTTGATTGATTTCCTATTTTTAGCTTTGACTAATTGGGTGATATCATACCCTATTCATATTTCCTGCTAGACTACTACTCCCATTTCCTTTTGATAGACATCTTTCTAGACTTTCTTACATAAGGCTTTTTTTTCTGAATAAGCTGTTATTTTCAGCGTTAATACTATGAGGTTTTCATCTGGGCTTCTGGCCCTTCTTGAACTAATTCTGCATTATTAAGTTTGTGTTGAGGTCAGTCCACTATGTTTTCTTCCTACAACAGTCTGCATAGCAGCAGGTAGTATTGTTTATCAGGTCGCTTTGCTCCCTTCCAACAATAGTTTATGTAGCAGCAGGTAGTATTGTTCATCGGGTCACTTTGCTCTCTTCTAACAACAGTCCACATCATAGTAAGCAATGTTATATGTCAGGTCACTCTGCTCTCTTTCTATACTGGTAGTTTGCACTGTTGTATATTAGGTCTGTCACAAACTTCATTTAGCCATATCTCCATCAATTTTTCAACAGTTCTCACGGTCTTAACAGCTACAGAAAACCCTCAGAAAGACCTTTCAATTAATGCCAGTCATGTCTCAAGGCAATCAATATTGGCTGAGATATTAGGCAGATCAACTGATAACCACCATAGTACTGTTTATTAAATTGCCAATATCTCTGAAACTGCTATTATTAATGCTTTAGTTCTAGGCCTATCAGAGGCTCTCTTCATACTGCTTAAAATGAGCCTAGAACAATCTTAAGGTAATCAATATCAGTGGAGATATGAAGGCCTCAATGTTTGCACATAGATTTTATTAATTACCCATAGATAGTCATTTGTCCTTTTCTTAGAACAAAGAACAGCCTTCATATGATTAAGTTATTGCTATTTACAGTACAAAGGCACTACCATATATAGAACAATAGGTAGTAGCATGTGATGATCTGCTCTAGTACACAGACTATCACAATTATGTATATAAGGACCCATAGTCTGAGGATTAGACCTCAGACTTAACAACATCTTTTGTCACTATCTAAAACTTCGCTTTTTTGAACTATTCAAGTATCAAATCACCTATTACAAATTAGTAAGTGACTTTTTGTGATAAGGTCACTTCACTGTTAATTTGCACTATTGTGCATCAGGTCGCTGTACTCCCTTGCTTCACTGGTAATTTGTACTGTTGTGCATCAGATCACTGTGCTCTCTTGCTTCACTGTTAATTTGCACTGTTATAAGTTAGGTTGCTCTGCTTCCTTCCTACAACAGTGAGACCACAGTCAGCTTGCTTTGCTCACTTCCTGTTCCAATTTTATTCTAATTTACTCTAATTTATTTGAATTTATTCTGAATTTATTTGAATTTTGTATAATTTTTGAGTGAAAAGAGAGCCATTAGGTAAAACTTAGTCATGATTAGGTGAAGCTTTGTTATGCTCACTCAGCAGCCATCATCCCATGTTTGGTGCAGCATACATATTAGACAAGGTTTTCATCTGGGCCTCTGGCCCTTCTTGAACCCTCTACCAATTTTGTGTTATTAAGTTTGTGTTGAGATCAGTCTGCTATGCTCCCTTCCAACAATGGTCTGCGCAGCTGTAGATAGTGTTGTCTATCAGGTTGCTTTGCTCTCTTCCAACAATGGTCTGTGACACAGTGAGAAATATTGTACATTAGGTTGCTCTGCTCCCTTCCTACAACAGTAAGGCCACAGTCAGCTCGCTTTGCTCACTGCCTGTTCTAATTTATTCCAATTTTACCCAATTTATTTGAATTGTTCCTGAATTTATTTGCATTTTTGAGGGAAAAGAGAGAGTGTAGGAACACTTAGGTACATGATTTATCAGTGCCATCTTCCCACATCAGTCTCACATACATACTAGATGGGACCACAGGCTTGACTTTGCTGGTTCTCAAGTAATTGGCCTGTTAGTAGTAGTAACCTTATGTGTTATGAACATCGAGTGGAACTACAGTTATTATCAGTCTTGGTCTGATAATGAATGGCTAGTAGATAAAATGATAGCAATGCAAGAAGAAACATTGATGGCACAGAACAAGGACATTACTATGCAGTAATGCATAGAATGTCTAAACATCCTAGGAGACAATGGACTTATGGTACAGACAGGACTCTTTGGAGAAACCTCAGACTATTTTCCCTTCTCTATCTTTGGACTTGTGCTAAATGGGACAACATTAGACTAACCCATTATTAGACACTGACTTGACTTGTCACTCTCATTGCTTCTGTCACTGATTTGTCACTTAACTAGTCACCCTTAGTTACAAGTAGTGTTACCACATTGTAACATAGTCATAATACCTAGCCAGGATAAATACAGCCCAGAAAGAGAAGGGAACGGCAAGTTCTCTCTTTCTATATCCCTTTCTGTATTCCTCTACTCTAAGGGATCGGTACTCTTACCTGTCTTTGGACAACCTCAAGGATGCTACTTAAAGTCTCATTGACATCTCTCCTCCGATATAACTTCACTGAAAACCTTAACTGGATCCTCTAACGAGGAGTGTAAAGATATCAAGTGTTAGATATAAGCTTCAAGTTGAAACATATATTCAACTGTGAGGTTTAGAGTCTTAACATTATGTCCTTGGGTATACTACTGTGTAGATAGGTAGTCAGCTTTGCTAGTAAAGTCTGCTGTATCTTTTTTGCTACCTAGCAGTAGGTTCCATCCTAGTCCTAATTTTGGGGCATGAAGTCATGAAAATTGTTTATTTTTAGGCTTGAATATATTTCAGGCCTTATACTATACTACGCATTGTTATAAACATTGAGTGGGACTTTAGTTATTATTAGCCATAGGCTGATAATAAGTGGTTAGTAGATAAGATAATGGCACTAATGGATAAAGATATTACAATGTAGTAATGCATTTAATGTCAGGAGATTCTAAATGGACATTGAACTCTATTGTAAGGGGACACCTCCATTTCCACCCCTGAACGGCACGATGACACTCTGGAGCTACCTTAGCCTGTTTTACTAGTAATAATTAAACACACTAGTTTAGCTCCAATCCTGCTAACCCTGACACTAAGGGATGTATATAATGTAAAAGATCCCTCCAGGAGTCTCATCCTAATCTCTGAGGATTCTCCTGGAGCCTTGTGCCCAGTCGCCCTTACAGCAGATTAGGATCTTAAAGCAGAGCCTTGGACTATCCCAGTAGACAGCCACCCAATAGGTCACTCTCCCCTGTCATACCCAACCCTCCAAAAAATTCCACTCTTCAGATGTCGTTGCCCTCAGACACCCCTCAAGACATAGCCAACGTCTTAGGATACCTGCAACACCATCTGCAGGAGCTCACGGAGAGACAACATGTTTCCAAAAATAACATTAACTCCACTCTGGCAGCCCTGACCGTGCAGCTACAGCAGCTCACACAGTTAGTGGCTAACCCCCCTCCTCCGGCCATACCAAACACACCTCCCCCACCTGTACCATCCCCTCCGGTGTCTCCGCCCCCCGCTCCGCCAGTCCGACAGACACACCCCAAGCTCTCCTGCCCTCCAGACTTCAACAGAGAACATCACAACAGCCATGCATTCCTGAACTCCTGCTCTCTCTACATACGCCTAGCCCCGGAGCAGTTCTACGATGAACAGAAAAGGATTCTCTGGGCTCTCACGTTCTTCAAAGGAGGTCGTGCCGCCAAGTGGTCTGAAAATGTATTCTGTCAAGAAGCGGACACTGGCATTTTCCCCATCCAAACCTGAAGAGACTTTGAACAACAATTCCGGCTGCACTTCTTCCCTGCAAATGCAAAAGCAGACGCGATCAACGCTTTTGAAGGAACTTCCTACAACTAAGGAAATTGGATGGTAGACGACTATTTGAACAACTTCCAAGCCCTGGTCTCCAACACAGGTTATACAGATTCCTGGACATTGGTGGTGAAATTTCGACGAGGTCTCAGACTAGGCATCCAAAACCAGATTGCCACCATGCCCTATAGACGACCAGCTGACACCGACCCCGACACGTGGTATAGAGCAGCAAGGAGGATTGACCAGGTGTGCCTCACAAATGAAGCCTTCCAGTTCGTGTTGCGCTCCGCCCCTTCTGCTTCGCTCAAAACCATCTCTGCCTGACCCCCACCATTGTCTGTGGCAAGGTTACCCCTCGCTCCACCCCCTCTAGTTATTCTAAAGCCTCCGCTGACCACTCTGTCTATGGGAGTCCCCATAGATGTGGACGCTGCTAGGAAAGCAAGGTCCTTGCCTCCGCGAGGATGCTACCGATGCGGAAACGCGAACTATGTAGTCTGGGATTGTCCCCACTGCATGGACGTCCATAAACTCACCATGGAGCAGCAGGAGGAGTTGATTGAAGATCTGTTGGTGTTGAAAGATGCAATCCCGATAGAAGAGTCTTGTTTTCCAGAGGAAGAGGATTTTACGTAGCGCGGCCAGCAATAAGTGTACCCCAGTCACTAGTAAATAAGCTCACTGTATTGACTATAGAGGACCCCAATACAATTGACAGTGAACTAGTAGACGCACCGTCTCCTATCCCCCTCGTCTCAGCTCCGTTCCACAAACCCAAGTGGGAGAAGAGACTACCCAAACTCCTTTCAATTAGCACTTTAGACATGCGAGGGACTTTCCTACTCCTGCCAGTAGAAATCAGAACCACGGATACGAGCGAACTACACTCCGTCGAAGCCCTCCTGGACTGTAGAGCAACTGGAAGCCTCATCGACAGGGATTTTGTCCGTTCGAAAGGGATGAACACCCGGACCCTCTCACATAACATCCCAGTCTTTAATGTCGACAGCTCCCCTAATGAGGCAGAACAAATCTCCAAGGTTGTGGATGTAGTTCTTCACTACAAGACTCACTCCGAAAGGATGCTCTTGGCCGTCTCCGGACTCAGGAAACAGAATCTGATCCTAGGCTATGACTGGCTCAAAGACTACAATCCCAAGATCGACTGGGAAAAAGGAGAAGTCGAAATGACCCGCTGTCCTCTCCGCTGTGAGGGAGGACGCGCCCTACTGAAGGAACAGACTCGCCAGAAGAGGATCAAACTCCAAGCCCTCCGATCTTGTCGTGACGGACCCACATCCCTGCTCCAAGAAGAGCTAGAGCCAGAGGAAGAGCCTCCACAAATGCACCATCCGAGTTAGAAGCTCAGAGACCGATTGTTCCTTACATGTCTCCTCCCAGAGCCCAACCAAGTTGACCTCCGAGCCACGACCACAACATCTCAATGCCTTGCGGAAGGAGCCAGACGCAGCACGGAAATACAGGCTGCTGCTACTCCACTACCCGCTTACGTCGCGGAGTTTCGATCCATGTTCGCTAAGGAGGACTTTGACATACTACCAGAGCACCACAAATGGGATCACGCAATCAAGCTGATCCCTGGAGCAGAGCCCAAGTCGTCAAAGGTATACCCCCTGTCTCCGTTAGAGCAAGCGGAGTTGGACACCTTCCTAGAAGAGAATCTTCATACCAGACGAATCCAACCCTCGAAATCCTCTATCGCAGCCCCCGTGTTCTTCATTAAGAAGAAGGATGGTTCGCTCCGTCTGGTTCAAGACTACCGTGCACTAAACGCCATAACTGTCAAGAATAGATATCCGCTCCCCCTTATCTCTGAACTCGTCTCTCAACTCCGTGGAGCCCGATACTTCACAAAACTGGACGTCCACTGGGGTTTCAATAATGTACGCATCAAGCCCAGAGATGAATGGAAAGCAGCCTTCCACACCAACCGTGGCCTCTTCGAATCCCTCGTAATGTTTTTTGGAATGACCAACAGCCCCGCCACCTTCTAAACTATGATGAACAACGTCTTCAGAACCATCATAGCAGAAGGGATTGTTGTAGTGTACTTAGACGACATTTTGATCTTTACAAAGATGGAAGAGAAGCATAAATGAGCAGTCCGGAGAGTCTTGGAGATACTGACAGAACATAAATTATTCCTTCATCTGGAGAAATGTGAATTCTACCGGAAGCAGATTGAATACCTCGGACTGGTTATTTCGGAGAACAAGATTGCGATGGACCCTGTTAAAGTCACTGGAGTCTGCAAGTGGCCCGTCCCAGAGAACCGGACTGATGTGCAAGCTTTCATAGGCTTCGTTAACTTCTACCATTGCTTCATCCAAGACTTCTCGACTATAGCTCGACCCCTCTTCGACCTTACCCACTCCAACCAGGCCTGGAACTGGGGTACCAAGGAACAGGAAGCCTTCAAACATCTCAAGATGGCAGTGACCACTACTCCAATCTTAGCATCACCCCAGGACTCAGAACCCTTCCATATCGAGGCTGACAGTTCAGATTTTGCCTACAGAGCTGTCCTCTCTCAGCAACTACCTAGAGAAGAAAAATGGCACCTAGTGGCTTTCTACAGCAAATCCCTGTCCCCAGTAGAACAGAACTACGAGATCTATGACAAAGAGATGCTCACTATCATCTGCGCGTTGGAAGAGTAGAGGCACTTTCTGGAAGGAGCTCAGCACCCGGTAGAAATCTGGACGGACTACAAGAACTTGGAGTACTTTATAATGGCCAAGAAACTCAACCGTCGCCAAGCCCGTTGGTCTCTGTACTTGGCTTGCTTCGACTTCAAGTTGATTCATCGCCCTGGACGCTCCATGGGGAAGCCAGACGCTTTATCGTGGAGACCTAACCCTCTCTCTGGATCCCAAACTCACGATGGGACACACTCAGTGTGGACTTCATTGTGGAACTCCCCCTCTCTTCCAGACACGATGCAGTGATAACAGTGGTGGACTCGGTGTCAAAACGGGCACACTTCATTCCAACGCACACGACGGTAACAGCGGAAGGAGCAGCCCAGCTTTTCCTACATCAAGTCTGGAAACTCCATGGTCTTCCGAAGTGTGTAATCTCAGACCACAGACCTCAGTTCATTGCTTGTTTCACCAGAGAGCTTTACCGACTACTAGGAATAAAGTTGGCATCTTCTACAGTCTGGCACCCCCAAACCAACAGACAGACAGAACGTGTCAACCAAGAGTTGGACCAGTACCTCTGGCTATTTGTAAACGAGCAGCAAGACGACTGGTATGACCTCTTACCCATGGCAGAGTTCCAGCACAACAATCACATCCACTCCGCTACCTAACAGCCTCCGTTCCTGCTTGACACAGAACCACTCTGATCTAGAGATGGTCAATGAGTTTACGAAAAGGATGAGAATGGCGATTGAAGAAGTGAAGTCTGCAATCTGCAAAGCACAAGAAGACATGAAGAGGTACTACAACTGATGCAGAACTTCAGCTCCAGTGTTCAACCTGGGTGACAAAGTCTTCCTCAACGCATTGGATATCTGAACCACGCACCCTTTGCAGAAACTCTCACATTGACAGCTTGGCCCCTTTGTTGTGGAACGGAGGATCAGACCTATGGCCTATGGTCTAAAGCTACCACACTAGATGAAGCAACTCTATCCAGTGTTTAACGTAGTGAAGCTCACTCTGGCTCTAGACGACCCGATTATAGGACGCAAAATGAAGGACCACCCACTGCCCATAGTTATTAATGGAGAAGCAGAGTAGGAGGTAGAGGAAATACTTGACAGTCGTTGGCACCAGAGAAGATTCCAGTACCTCATCAAGTGGAAAGAATATGGCCATGAACACAACTCCTGGGAGTCCACTTCCGAAGTCTTCACACCAGAACTTACAGTGGAGTTCCATTGCAAACACCCCAGAGCTCCGAGACACATCCGACACGCGGAATTTGACAACATCTTTTACTCTGAGTCCATTGCTCCAAGATGTAGCAATCTTGAAGAGGGGTGAATATAAGGGGACACCTCCATTTCCACCCCTGAACGGCACGACGACACTCTGGAGCTACCTTAGCCTGTTTTACTAGTAATACTTAAACACACTAGTTTAGCTCCGATCCTGCTAACCCTGACACTAAGGGATGTATATAATGTAAAAGATCCCTCCAGGAGCCTCATTCTAATCTCTGAGGATTCTCCTGGAGTGCTCCACTCCAGGAGAATCCTTAGATAAATTATACTCTATGAGATATGTTACAACCTACCTCCAGGAGATTCCTCAGAGAATTAGATAAGGCTTCTGGAGGGAATAATCTACATTATATATATTACAGTGTCCTCATGTCCCTGCTTTTGGTAACCAGGGTCTGAACAATGAAAGTGCATTAGGAGGCAACAAAGTATGCTTAGAACAATAGGGGTAAGACCAAATATTACTATGTAATATTTGATCAGCTGTAGGATCACTCTAGAGAACTAATATGGGCTCTGGAGTCATGTGTGAGGGGTTCTCTTATATCTATGGTATAGACAGGACTCTTTGGAGAAATCTTGAACAATCTCTTTATCTATTTTTGGACTTGAACTAAATAGGATAACACTAGACTAACCTATTTATAGACTCTGATTTGACTTGTCACTTCTGTCACTGGACTGTCACTTAACTAGTTACCTTTAGTTACAAGTAGTATTACTATATTGTCACATTGTCACATTACTAGTTAGGATAAATACAGACCAGAAAGAGAAGAGAATGGCAAGTTCTCTCTTTTTGTATTTCCTTTGTAAAATCTTACTCTGAGGAATCAGTATTCTTTCTTGTCTTAGGACAATCTTAAAGAATGCTACTTAAAGTCTCGTTGACATCTCTCTTCCAATATAACTTCACTAAAAACTTTAACCAAATCCTCTAACAAGGAGTATGAAGATATCAAGTGTTAGATACAGGCTTCAAGTTGAAACACATATTCAACTGTGAGGTCTAGAGTCTTAATACATATTCCTCAATTCTTCTCCAGAAACAAAGCTCTGTCTCTGGTTTTCTTCTGACTTGGTTTCTTTATAGTCATATCTACTATACTCTACAAATGTTACCACTTCCCACTTTGTGGTCTGCTTTTACTTCTCTAATGCTACACTTTTTGGGAGCATATTCCATGCACTGCTATACTCTTATGCTTTCCTTCATATGGAGTATACTGGTCTTTTCTATTGCTATGCCTTTTGTGGCATAGCCACATATGCTGCTCTCTCCTTTCACCTCCTTCTCTCTACTTCAATATTAGGACACTCCTATTTATAGTATCTCTCTTCCCAACACCTGAAGCATTATACCTCTTGTTCTTTTTTTTCCTCAACTACTTTTTGTTTTTTTATTTCAACTTCACATCTCATTATCCTGTTAGCCAACACCTCAAACTTATTTTGGGAAATAAATTTCTTCTTTTCTTCCTTTCTTTTATTTCTACAGTTATGGGCCAGGTGCCTAAACTTCTCACAATATTAACACATCCTCTCTCTTTTTTCTTCTAGTTCTGCCCTTAGTTTACTAAAAGCATACTTTTGGTTGAGCAGACTACTCATGAGAGAATTAGGATCGAGACATTGTGTTGATATCTCAGTGGTATAGGATGAATAGTTGATCTCACTAGCTATACTATGTCTGCTAGGGTACAAGATCTTTATCTAGCTAAAGTTCTGCTGCTCTACTAACTACTGTCTTAATAATAGGGTTAAACTATCACTTCACAGAGGAAATCCCTAAACTAGACAGTCTCCTAATGAGTAACTATCACTCCTCTGTATAGACAGATGACAAGGGCACCTGTAGCATAGAGTTTATATTGAGAACAGTACAAGTATTCTAATTAACACTATTTATTTTCAAGGACAGGTCTTAGTGATAATACCCCAGACTTGGTGTCATACTTCCACCTACTGTCCCTAACTGACAGTGAAGTCCCTTTAAGCCAAGGACCCAGCTATATATAGAGATGACTAGTAATTGTAATAATCACTGGTCAAGGGTCAAAAAATTATGAGAGTTTAAGATGAGCAAGGTCCAAGGCAGACAGTGCTCTAGATGTGAAATTGAGTTCTAGTGTAGTGACTTAGCCTAAGACAACTTAACTGCACTCCAAGTCCAAGTTGACAAGAAGAACTTGATGAAGTCCTTATTCAATTCTTGTATACTACTTATACAACTACTACATGGTGTACTATTTTCCCACACTTATCATATGACCCATTCATGTAATGTCACCTGACATGTGAGTGTGACATGTGATACTTTCCCACACTGCTTCCTTGTGTAGTAAGTCCAAATGAGAAAAGAAAAGAAATATAAATAATGACTTGGCCATTTTACCAAGTCATGACACCAGAGGAGATGAAAACCTCATTTATACTAAGGCTCCATTCCAAATTGCAATGTCATGCATGTGACTTTTGATCAACTTGACAGATCAGGTAACAGATGACTTGACAGGTCACTTGATAGTTGTACCCAAATGGGGACTTAACAGTTCTGTGTAAGGAAGTGTTCCCCAGTAGCTTGATGATCAGTAGACCAGATTAGTAACTAAAAATAAACAATGATATGCCAATCTGATCGTCGTTGCGATATTTCTTTGTTTCCATTTGCTGACAGAGTATCCACACCATTCTTCTGTGGTGTCAAGGACAAAAAGAAAGAACATCCATCATTTGACTGAGAATTTCGAAAGTATGTGTATACATAATTTAATAACAACTTATGATCGTAAAAACCCATCGTAATATATCATTCACAGGTTGTCTCCATCAAGAAAAAGAAGCCTATTTATTGGGAGAAGAAATGTAGATGGTGGTGGTACGATGCGAATAGTGACAGACTAATGGTCCACTGAGTCAGTGTAGTAGGCATGAGAGAAGGATGCTCACTGCAGTATAGGAAACGGGATTCGGCTCATAGAATCATACAGGCGGGAGGCTGAATCCCCTCAGTTACATCATCATCTGTGGGAACAGAATCAGCAGGATCCTCGTCTTGTGAGAGGATATTGGCAAATAATGAATCAAGACTCATAATGATATCAAGAAGGACTGGGTTGTACTGGGGAGCAAAGATGAAGATCCTGAGTAAAGCCTCCAATTCTGTGCCATTTTATGGAGCTCCAAGAAAGCAATATTTTTAGCACAAACAATATGTTGGATTCACTTTGAAAGACATTCGCAGGTGCATAACACAAGTGGATTAATTTATCCACGTCGGCACGTCTTACAAGAGATCTCATCCTCTAAATACACCCTCGACACCAAGGCCCTTGCAGGAGCCTTGTCCAGAAACAATGCAGACCCCCCTGGAAAGCTACTCCGAAGGTGGGTCTGAGGACGAGGCTCCTATGGCATCATCCACACAGGTGCAATTACTTCCGGACATACCACTGCCCCAACTATAACAAAATGTAGACTGCGCAGGTAACGTCGGAACAGAATAAGAGGTGTATTTGAATCGCTAGGATCCAGATAAGAAGGCTAATTTGATAGTGAGCGCATATACTACGTACCTAGGATCCAGATAAGAAGGCTGGATCCTA
>Ga0153970_1000211_pt1 | contig 11947 bp, 11 predicted proteins | sample TSGA054MetaG_FD_102280 | JGI IMG/M metagenome (GOLD analysis project Ga0153970, IMG submission 102280) | Attine ant fungus gardens microbial communities from Georgia, USA - TSGA054 MetaG | ecosystem: Host-associated > Fungi > Mycelium > Unclassified | place: USA: Georgia, George L Smith State...
GTAATTAATGAAGTCTATGTGCAAACATTGAGGTCTTCATATCTCCACTAATATTAATCGCCTTGAGGTCGTTCTAGGCTCATTCTGAGCATTATGAAGAAGGCTTCTGCTGAGCCTAGAACCGAAGTATTGATCTCAGCAGTTTCCAAGATATTAGCGATTTAATAAACAGTAACAAGGTAGTTACCAGTTGATCTGCTTAATATCTCGGCCATTATTGATCACCTCGAGACGTGACTGGCATCGATCAAAAGGTCCTCTTAAGGGCTTTAAGCTGGCTTTGAGATCGTGGGAATCGTCGAAGATTTGGTGGAGATATGACCGAATGAAGTTTGTGACACCTTCTTGGTTAGGTCGGAGAGTGGTTTCGACATCTTGGCAAAGTTCTCAATGAACCTATGATAGAAATTTGCAAAGCCTAAGAATGCTTGTACTTGCTTGACTTTTGCTAGTACTGGCCACTCTAGAACTCCTGAAAGTTTCTCTTCGTCCATCTGTACTTTATTTTCTGATATTATTATGCCCAAATATTTGATGCTACTTTGTTCAAAGAAACATTTCTCTGCTTTAGTGTAAAGATCATTAAATTGAAGTCTTTTCAGCACTTCTTTGACCAGTCACCTATATTCCTTCAAACATGTCCCAAATGTTAAAATGTCATCTAAATATACCATTACTAATCTAATGCAAATCAAATCTCCAAGTATATTGTTTATCATACTTTGGAATGTTGCTGGTGTATTAGAGTACCCAAAATACATAACAGTTACCTTGAAGAGGCCTTATCTTGTGATAAATGCCATTTTCCATTCATTCCCTTCTCTAATGCGAACATTGTTATATCCTCATTTCGAATCAATTTTGGTAAAATGCTGAGTAATTCAATCAAGTTGGCTATTCTAGGGATTGAATAGCGATTTTTGACAGTAATTGCATTGAGGGCTCTATAGTCCATAATGGGTCATAAGCTTTTATTGTGTTTCTTTACAAAGAAGAATAGAGCTGCTATCAGGCTAGTGGATAGACAGATATAATCTTTTCTAAGTTTCTCATCAATCCATGTGTCAAGAGAGTTTCTTTCTACTAGAGATAGTAGATAGACCTTTGTTGGCTTGGGAAGCTTTGTGCCTTCCATAAAGTCAATAGCATGGTCATATGGTTTCCATAATGGTATTCTCTCTGACTTATGTTTTGAAAACACATTTCTATATTTGTGTAACTATTTTGGTATATGAGCCTTTCAGGTCTTTGTGTCTTCACAATCTGAGTCCCCATACTGGTCTCAATTGTTGAGTATAGTTGCAATTATCATCGCCTGTTAATGACTGCCTGGGTCAGTCATGTCTGCTCAGCTAAGAATATGGTTGTCAGGGTCTTCATCTTCTATGTCATCCAATGAGGGGAATCCACTGACATCTATTTCAAGGTAAAGCTCATTAGCTCCTGTTTCTACATCTCATGTTTTACGGACTTTACTAGTGCATATATCTAGGCACCTGGTAAACTCCTATTGATCTTTTTGCCAATCAATATTTGGATTATGTTTATACAAGTATGAGTAGCCAATCATCATCTCTTTATTCCCTAGGTTGGTGACAAAGAGGTATTAGATCGTCTTGTGAGATCCAATTTCTACATAAGCTCAGACATACTCTGTTATTTGTCCTGCCTTGTTGGGAGTGCCATCCGCATTGATTACACAATATAGATTTGCTAGTTTATATGTTATCAGATTATTATTTTCCACAACAACTCTATCAACGAAGTTTGTGGTAGCTCCTGAATCAACTAAAGCCTCAGTCTGTACTTTTGTGTTGTATACCCAAAGTGTAACTGGAATATTTTTAAGGGAGATAGTCTTGTTGCATGCTGATGGGGATCAAAAGGTTTGATCACGAAACAAAGGTAAAAGCAAGGTCAGAGAGATGAAATCTCCAAACTGCTTTACAATTGTATACTAAACAACTAGGTACTGGGGAGATAAATCAAATAATAGAGAGCTTACTAAAGGTAAAAGTCCAAATAATAACCAAAACATATCAAATAGAAACCTAAGAAGAAAAGAACTGTTTTTAGTATCTACTTGAGAGAACTCTCACTGTAGTAGGATCCCTAAGGCACGTGTTCATCTCATGCCATGACACTACTGCCCTTACCTAGTCTAGTAGCCTGGCTTGCTGTCAATACAGTAGTACTACCTAGAACTCCCGTGCCATCATATGGGCTCTTCTTTAGCTGACCGTATAACTGGAAGCCAACTCCAATGACCCGTAGCGAGTGGTTAGCTCCTAGCGTAAGTAAATGCCCAAGTCCGTTGAGCTTGAGTCTTCCTTTGAGGGAAGTTTTATAGAGTTTTCATAAAGCAAACACAAAAGAAAAACCTTAAATTACTCAAATAGCCTTTCAGCTCTAGGGCAACAGAGGGAGAAATGATGGGGGGTCTAAAGTCTTCTTCCTCTCTGTGTTCTAGAGTATTTTATTAGGATTACAAAGCAATGATACAACAAAAGAAAAGAAACAAAGAAAACTCCTGAATTCCCAAAGATAGTAAGAGTGAAATGATAAGACGGCACCTCTCCCGATCACTTGGCTACCACTCCCCACTCCTCTAATCCTACTCTGGGTGTTCTTCTCTAAACAATAGATGGCTCTCAAGCCTTTTGCTAGGCTGTAGAGAGAGGCAGCAATCTCGAGTCGTCTTGCTCTTAAGCACGTTGTCTTCATCAAACAGCTCTTCTTCTATCTCTCTATCTGACCTCTTTTCCTGACCTCTCTAGTCCTTCTACTACTTCTCTATACCTCATCACATCTTCAAGTCTTAGTCTTCTTCTATTAGGTTTGCAATGCAGCCCTTAAGAGGACTCGTCTTGCTAGTTCTTGCTATAATTAGCTATCAGCAATGATGGTCCTGCTCTGATGGTAACCTAAATGTTATAAATAAGTCACTGTCACCAAGATATGACATCATTCTGTTAGAGAACATTCTTCTAAGGTTTTTTCTGCTCTTGAGAGCACTCTAGAGGGGAGTTCTGTTATAAATCTGTTATGAAATTCTCTGGACAATCTCTATGAGGTGTATATAGTGGTGGTCACAGCCACTACTCTGCTACTCAAGCAGTGTGCTCGGGTCCATGACTGGGCATCTAATGGATATCTCTGGGAGGCCAAACTCATCTCTTGAGCTAGTTATTCTCGTTATTAAGGTAAAAAATGTCCCTTTTACTGCCTAAATGGCTGTCCGACATGACAATGCTACAAGATTCCAGTACTACTTCCGACTTTGCAGGCTAATAGCGGGTACACTTTCCTCTGACTGTAGATCACAAACATTATACTCTATAATCTCAAGGTAAATCCAATTTGGAAGTCCTCTTTTCCTTCCCACTTGGGGGAATAGGATCAAAGATTTCCTCAATTGACGTGCTGTTTTATATTAACAGCCTCAGAGAGGGAGTCTGGGTCATCTCTTTTTCCTCCAATGATTTTATTAGTCATGCTTTAAACAACTGATTTATTTTGCTTGAACCTGGTGGAGATAGTTTCTAGGAGGAGGTTCTTCTAAGAACAATTGCCCTTATGACCAAGTTTGTTGTAACTATCCAGTGATTTTGTTTAAAGCCTTTTTCAGTGCTTTATCTTTTTTGGCAGTATCACAAGTCCTTCCTTTTTCTGAATCTCATCTATTTTCTACTATATCCAGATCCTTCTTTTTTCCACTTTCTCTCCTTTTTGCCTTTGTACCAAATATTGTGCCCTAGGCCTTATAAGGCCTTACATGCTTTTTATTAATAGTTTTAAGATAGTTGTCCCATGGATTTGTTATAAGTAATAAGCACATTTTGCCACTTTATCAGGGATAACTTTTGTTAGTATGAACTTTGAACAAAGTTCTTCTTTTTTGCTAGGTTTTTTATTGACCCAGAGCACTTGTTAATTCCTTCTTATCTCCCTTCTTGTTATCTCTTTTATCTGTATTACTTGGTGAGTTCCTAGGTATTGTCGCCCTAGGAACTAACATTCAACCCTGTACCTTGTCATATATTGCAAAGTATAGCAGCAGTAATATTGGTGTTTGTTGACTTTTTTGTATTTTACAGCTCTTGAGTATGGTTTTCAAGGGGGTAAAAGGATAAAAACACCCAATTTTAGCCTCTTAATGCCATTGTTATACAGCAGTACCATTCTAGATATATTATCTCTAAGATATGTAAATGTTTAACTCTAGAAGAGTTTGACATATTTCTGGTACTCCAGTCTTTGGCTCTGATAAATCTACACTCCTTAGACACTTACAAGTACCTTTTAGTAATCTCCACTCTTTTGCAGTTATCATGTGATCCTCCTTTTCTACCTTTGATATTTTGTCCTCTAATTTCCTGAACTATTCCCATATAGAACAATATTGTTGTTCTTTTCTCCAGACTTTTGTTTTCCTTATTTCATTAAAGAATAGTAGTATATAGTCTAGAGTTGGTTTTAAGATTTCTTCAAAGTCTCTTGTTTGGTGAAAGGGTGGTTTTATTGGAATAGGTAGAGGAGGAGATGAAATTCGAGGTTCTATTTGTAACTTGAGTGGTAATAGTAGTAGAGGGTCAGGAATTTTGTCAAGAAGTTCTTTTGCCTTTAGTACTTGATACAATAGTGCTTGTCTAGCAGCATGTTTTTCATGTTTTTTCACAAGTGCCTTCAATCCTTCTTTCGACAGAATACAAGGTTTAGAAGGTGAAATAGGCATAGGTATAATTGTTCTCCTTCTCTTCCCAACATCTTTAAACTTTCTACAACTCTCTGGAATGAGATAAAGTGTTTCTCTGATGCCAGTTTCAGCATTTTTGAAGGTGACAATATTGCTGTTTTTTCTGATGGCAGGCATAGCTTGGAGGCAAAAGTGAGCACAATATCTTTATTTCAGCAGATGAAGTGTGTAGGTAAAAACTACACTATACTACTCTAAAAGTGTCCTTTCAACATTGATGATAGGTCCTGTCTTGAGAGAAAAGAGTTGACATCATATCTAGTCTCTTTTACTGGCTTATAGAGGAAAAATAGGGGTTCTCAGAGTGGTTCCAGCCACCTGCAAGGGTTTTTTAGAAATATTTACACAAATCTGAAGTCTTTTAGAACCAGCTGTGATACACAAGCTAGTCTGCTCCCATTATTCTAAGAGACAGACCTTCCCCTTTATGCCTAGGGTCCAGTCTACTATAGAGATAGGTCCTTGACAAAAATCTACTCTGAGCCCTCAGTAAGTCTTCTGTCCTTTTACAGAAACAGAGATACCCTCATAGCCCCCAGGACCCTCATCTGGAATGAACACAACCCTCAAGTTCTTTGCAGAAACAAGGGGGACAGAAAACAGTAGACTTAACAAACTATCACAAATGGTCACTTACTATTTGTAATAGGTGCTTTGATACTTTGAAGAGTTCAAAAATGCGAAGTTAGACAAGTGACAAAAGATATTTGTTAGCATCTAAAGTCCGATGACTGGAATTAAGCTAACTGTCTCTTTGTTCAAAGTTTGACAAAGAGAACTCGATGGAGTTCTCACTTAATTTTCTACTACTTATACACTTTACTACTGTGGCTATGCACTTGCTCTCCTATGGTCCTCATGTTACTCTAGTCATGTGACACACTGTGAATGTGACGTGTGTGACGTGACCATCTGTCACACCATTGTGATATTGTGACAAAGTCATGTGATACTTTCCCATACTCCATCTCATAGTTGTAAGTCCAATAAGAAAAGAAAAAAAAAAGAAATATAAATAATGACTTAGCTGTTTTACCAAGTCATAACAAGAGTTGGCTCACTAACATAGTTGTATAAGTAGTATAGAAAATCTAATAGGAACTCCATCGAGTTCTTCTTTGTCAACTCGGACTTGGAGAGTAATTAAGTTGTCTAGGCTAAGTTACTACATTCCTGTAATGGTAAAGCAAAGGTAACCCACCTATGTTTTGAGCATTGGGGCTTTACAGAATAAGCACCATCAATCAGTTAGAGGCATTATGGGGGAAACATGCTTGGGAGTTTAAGTATATGTATTTTGTGTTTTAATTAAAACTGCTGATTGATCCCGACTCAAATAAATCAGAATGGGAGAACTCATCTAATGAGGCAGCGAGTGTTACTCTAGGTGTATGGTGCGACATGCTGACATTCCTTGGTAGACTGCATAGGTGTATTACATATTGGTTCTCTCTTATAGAGTACGTTTCCATTCCTAATATCACAGGATATCCTGACAAATGGTTTGTAATATATAGGTTAAAAGCACTTTTGTTCATGCTCATACGAGTATTTGAATTTGAACTCACTGTTCCTGTTGTAGCTAAGGAGTCTCAACCTCAGTCATCAATAGCAAAAGTGACGTCTGAGCATTATAAATTTTTAGGTCTGATCCTCAGTGTACATCAGAGTCTTTATGTAGATATCAGATGGGTTACTTCCCGCTGGGTTAATCTAGGACCCTTTGGATGTGACATTAACATATCACATGCATGTTTTGTGCCACGATGTAATGTGACAGGATAAAATCATGAATCTACCTATATTAGGTAGTGATTATTTGACACATTGATTTTGTATTATCAGATATGACATTCTTGTTTTAAACTACTAACTACGAGGCAAATATTCCTCTATGAACCACAAAATAAGGTGCATAGTATTTGTTTTGCTTTTCTCAACATGTATGTCACAAAGCCACCTCACATATTCAACATCTAATAGCTATATAGACTTGAAATTGGCTTCTGCAGCATAACGCATGGGAGTGTGATGATACACAGCATATACAAGGAAAAGAATACAGTCAGGGTATGGACACTCGAATATGGCAGGCTTGCCAGGACTGATTCACTTGTGTAAATCATTGTTGATCTGGGGCATATAACAGTAGGAGCACACAGGACTATGAACATCACTTTTGTAGTATATATTCTTCTTTCACATCATGTATTGGTTGAAGTTAACACCCGGACAATGATTTGCAAGGTGAGTGTGCTCATTAGTGTCTGCCGGCATTTGTACCATGCAGACAGTGCACTTGCTATTCATACCGTCTAATGCCTTTCATAGTCTTGCAATGTAATCTTCAGAATCCAACTCAATAGCGACTTTCTTTTTCTTGACAAGCAACACTTCTTTTTCGAAAGGTAATATCTGTTTACTATACTGTTCTGTTGGCTGTCTAAAGTTAATTTCATGTATAGGTTCATATTATAAACTTACCGAAGATACCACATCAACTATTGACGAGGATGGTGGCACAAGAATTGTCCTAGATAGTTTTCTGTATACTAGAGCTAGGCTTTTCATCTCACCATAAACTCTTAACTGATATCGGTTACAGATCATGTTTTTTGGATCTTCAAGACAGTATGTTGCCTTTCTCCCATCAACATATTTGGTTAACAGGATATCAGGAATGACTCTAGGAGGAAAATTTACTCTAGGGGGGGCTTGGCCTCAACAACTAGTTGTGCTCACCTCTATACTTGCCCCTTTTAGATTTCAGCAATATTATATTTAAGAGAAAGAAGTAAGAGTGACAAGCAGAGTAGAGTTTTTCCAAGGGAGAACAAAACTAAGGTAAATTACAATAAATTGGATTATTAAATAATTTGGAAGATTCCGGGATGGCTGATAGTTAGGTGACTAAGCTATGCATGCATGAGATGTGAGCACAGTGCACATCATGGTATCACCATCGACCATTGTGACACAGGAACTGAATACACTTTATAGAATCCCAAATCATCTCAGTTGCAGCACTATGTCTACAGAAATCAACGGATTGTTTACCAGGTCGATAAAGTAAGCATTTTGAAGAAATGATATAACACAATGCTTGTTTTTTATCCCTCCCAGCTCTACCAAATTGTTGAACAATGGATGCTATATCAAAAGGTGTATTTGCAAGAATAACCACCTGAACTCCTAAATAGTCATTTCCAGCACCAAATGCCGTTGTTGCTACTATAATTTGATATCAACCAGTTTGCCAGTTGTCAATTATTCCCTTTTGTCGTTTAGCTACCATTTTATGGCAAGTACCTTCATCTATTAATCTTCTATTGCCTTTTGACACATATACTAATATATCTGCACAATAGAACTCACATCCCAGGCTTCTAGCTATCAACTCTCCATTCATAATCATCGTGACAAAGACCAAGGCCCTATCTAATAGCTCTATTATATGGTCTTTTGCAATGTCCCAAATGCACGTTGTCAAGTCATCTTGCTTTGTTAAAGGTGATTCTATTATATAGGTCAACTCTGGCCTATTTGATGATTGGCGAACAATAGGAGTGTTAAGTTTAAGACCTAGCTTGGAAAGGAGACGTTATTCCATATTAACAGGTATAGTGCCTAACATTCCTATGATTGGATATATTAGCTTCCGAACTCCCTATATTTTTTGCATATAGGGCCTGAAGGTTTTTGAGGCTAAGATCTCATGAACTTCATCCAAAACCAATGTGCCCAAGCTCCTATCAGTATAAGAATGTCCAATGGCAATGCTAAATTCTTCCCCAATAGCTATATCTGTTGTGGTCAACACGATAGGGCAATTATAAAAAGGGGGACTGGTCGCCTTGAAAACTGTGTATTGTATCCTTGCCTTTCTTAGTCGACGTTCCCAATCCTCTAGTAGCAAAATCAAAGGAACAACAACAATGAATGTCTTCTTTGTCACCATAGCAGCTACTATAGGGATTATAGATTTTCCACTACCAGTTGGTAGTGCAATAAGTAAGTCTGAATTTCCTTTGATTGCACATTTGACGGCTTCATGTTGCCCACTTGACATCCAGTTGCATCCAGATAAACGAAGAAGCTTCCTTAGTGCTGCTAGTGCAGTCGTCTTGCTGTTAGCAGGGGTCTAAAAATATCAAATATCTATGAATTGGTTAGGTTAGTAATAACATACCTTTATTTCCATTTGAGATCTGACAGTAGATCCAGCCTGGGAAATGCATCTCACAACTTCTTCGAGTTCTTTTGTGTTCAGCTTGGCACTTAATTGACACCACAGGTCAGCATTAGAAGATGCTTCTGGTATTTTAGCACCTTTAGTATATGACATGTGAGAGAGCAAATTCTAGGGACAACATAAGTTTCATTCCATATATACAATAAGTGCTTACCTCAATGGCATTCACAGTTGTATGCAAAACTGTAGTGTCCTCCTAAATTGGCGTCAATGGATAGTCCACATATTCTAGTGAAGGTGATAGGGCTGATGAAATAGGCTAACATTTAATTTTGTCAGTAATTGAAGCTATACAAAAAGTATGATATCACCTCAGTGATAAGGTCCACTGTATCAAAGACAGATTTAGTTGCAAGAGAGAGAGAAGATACAATAGCTGTACTGGGTACGTTGTGTCCTTCTTTAGATTGACTAGGCTCAGATGATTTAACCAAGGGTTCTTATAGGTTTTGCACGATGCAACTATAGGGTATTTTGCTGTCATTGGTTGCTATATCTTGATGATAGGTGTAATGACAGTAAGTCTAAGTTTTGACGGGTGCCAAGTAACGTTTTCATACTTCTTTCACTGTAAATTCCCTTAGTTTGATTTCAGTCCTCCCTTCTGGTATACCAATGAAATGCTACTATTCTCCACTGGCTCTTGCAAAGGGCTCCACCATATTCTCAGGTAATTTACCCAGGTAACTGGTTGACACACCATATAGGTGTTCTTCAGTAGCACGAGTATAGCTAGCCTATAGGCTGGATCCTTATTGTCAAGCGACATAGTGAGTTTGTCCAGCTTTGGGCAATGGGCATGCCTTATACAAACCAATAGTTGGTGATAATCCTGAACTCCAATGCATATGTCCATCATCTTGAGTGAAGTAACCCTTAACACACCTGATAGGTCTTTTGTTGTAAACAAGTGGTCAAATTTGACAAAGAGATTTGTTCTCCACAGTGTCAATAAGTTATGTCGTCTAGGAAACAGAATAGAAACAATTTGCTCTACAAATAGATGAGTCTGGAATACGACGACTTTTGTTATTTCCTAACAAAATGCATCGAGTATGTGAGGGATCAAAGTATCATGAGCCTTGATAGCTGATGTCTTTGAATACTGGGCCATGATGGCCATATATCATCCTATTATATATAGTCCTCGAGTCTGACTTGATATGTTCCTTATCTGCATGCATGTTACCTCAGTGTCTCGACTCAGTGAGCCTGCTCCTACTGTAAAAGCTGCCATGAACTTGAGTAGAAAGCCAGTATATTCAACCAACCAAGACTGCATTCAACCAAGATTAAACAATGGCACTCCATCAGGTGCCAAGGCAGTAACAAATTCGCTCCTCAAGTGTGGCTTGTCCAATATAAGGTCCAATAAATAGTAACGGTTGTAATGCCTGTCATTCCTAAAGTTACTAACAAAGCCATATCCAGGGGTCGTGTTTGTTAAATCATCAATGACATAGCCTCAAATCTATCTTCATTTGCCAAAGGTAATTTTTTCAAACTGTTTGTATACCAAATGCATTAATTCCTGAACCAGGCTACGGAACATATGCACTGTGATTAAAGAGCTATACCATATAAACTCCATATTCTTATTGTCATACCATATGAAGACTAGAAAGGAAGGGGTAGAGAAAGCAATTTTGGATGCTAAGTGTTGCAGCAAACACAAACTGTGGAAGGTAGAGTCATTCCTCTTATAGTGCCATCTCTCCAAGTTATGATGTCTTTTGTGGACAATTGCAGTTTCCACATTGCCTATATGCAAGCTCACAAGAAATATAGTCTGCATATAGTAAGTCATTTTGACAATAATTGGAGTAACTTCTATTGCTTGGGCCTAACTGTGGTCTACCTTGATAGAGATAAGGATGATGAAGTATATTGTTGGATCCTATATATTAGTGCTATCACCATAGTAGGGATCCCAGGTTCAAAAATAACAGGAACTTCATTAAGTTCTCTTTGTCAACTCAGACTTGAAGAGTGATTAAGTCATCTAGGCTAAGTTGCTATATTATCCTTGCTACAAATTGTGGTTCTCTGTCTAATATAATGCTCTTAGGTAGACTATATAATTTTCATATATTATTCCTGAACAACTGTGCTAATTCCTCCACTGACGTCTTCTCTATAGTAGGTATAAAGTATACTATTTTGGTTAATTAATCCACAACTACTAGAATAGAGTCATATCCTTGTACTAAAGGCAACTTGGTAATAAAATCTGCTAATATATATATCCAAGGTTTTTCCAGAATAAAATTTGGCATTAGCTTACTATTACAAATGGTTACTTACTTGATTTGTGATTAATGAGTTGATATTCAAAAGTGCTTAATAAGCAAAGTTAGACAGTGACAAGAGATGTTGTTAAGTCTGAGGTCTAATTCTCAGACTATCACAAAAGGTCACTTACTAATTTGTGATGGAGGTTTTGATACTTAAATAGTTCAAAAAAGCAAAGTTTAGATAATAACAAAAGATGTTGTTTAGTCTGAGGTCTAATCCTCAAACAGGAAGTCCTTATATATAGGAAAGTAATAGTCTATGCACTAGGATAGATCATCATATGTATAATGATTGACCTCATTGACTCCAGGTATTCTATACATGGACTGCTTCTTTGTTTCATATCACTTTATACATCTAATGGATCAGTCAGTGCCTCTGTCACAATTAAAGCCCTTAAGAAGACCTTTCAATCAATACCAGTTATGTTTCGAGGTCAAGATATTAAGCAGATCAACTAATAACCACCATGTTAATATTTATTAAATTGCTAATATCAACTATGTATGTGAGACCAAATATGGGATGATAGCAGCTGACTCAGAACTGACCAAGCAGCTTTTTTCACACACTCTCTTGAAAAATTCCATAAAAATTCAAATAAATTCAAATAAATTCAAATAAATTGAGAAAACTTTGGAAGA
>Ga0153970_1000216_pt1 | contig 11863 bp, 16 predicted proteins | sample TSGA054MetaG_FD_102280 | JGI IMG/M metagenome (GOLD analysis project Ga0153970, IMG submission 102280) | Attine ant fungus gardens microbial communities from Georgia, USA - TSGA054 MetaG | ecosystem: Host-associated > Fungi > Mycelium > Unclassified | place: USA: Georgia, George L Smith State...
GAGCATAATGATGTCTAGCCAATCATGGTTCTCTTTTCCTCTGTTCTCGAGCAAGGACTTTGCCAAGCAGTCTGGCAACGATTCTCCGGCTTGAAGCTGCTCATCCATATCGCTCAGAATGCCACCTATGATTGCAACAACCCTCTCATGGAGACGCTGGGCTCTTGTGGTACTTGTGCTTGGTAGATATCGAAGAAATGGGACAAAGTCGACTGCATTTGACATAGGACCGGTGCTGTCTCTGTATTTCAGTCAGCACCTAACATTTCGGATGTGATGAATCACGGTTATACTCACACAAAATCCCAAATCATCTCGAGCATTTCATTATACTTTGCCGAACCGAGGCTTTCCTCATCTGTGCCGAAGGCCACTCGCAAAATATTGTTCGCAACGTAGCGATCTATCACACGAATGGGCTCAGTGGTGACAGAAAGTTGTTTAAGCAGCTTGCTGCATTCCAAAACTAGCTCTTTTTCTCGGCGCTGCACAGAGCTCTTGTCAAGCCACTTCCTTGCAATAGCCCGATGTGCTCTCCTGAATAATCTGGTCATCAACTGGTAGGAAAATTCCATAAAAAACAACACTTGCCATTTTGCATTGTACGGTGTGGCCGTGATCCCACGTCCGGCTAGAATAGTATGGGATTTAATATGGAAGTCTTTACGGGAGGAAAATATCGCGCTCTGGGAGACAAGCAGATCCTTCACGATGTTGGGATCGGAGAGGATGACGAATCGTTGATTTCCGAGCCAGAACGAATATATTGGACCGTACTTCTTTGCCCATATATCAAGAACATGCTCAGGGGTCCTGGTTCCAAGAAATAACCACAGGCAGCCTAGTGAGCAATCAAATATCAAATATCATGCAATCGTTCGATACGTGAGGCGTACCAATAATTGGAACCCGAGTGGGACCTTTCAGGGGAGCGAGTTTTCGAGAGGATGCCCTCAACATCATCAAGAACTGAAATGGAAGACTGTCATTCTCATGATATTGATACATCGATGAATCGATAACTCGCGTGGATTATGATGATACGACAGAGACCAAGCCGGTATATCTCCATGATCAATTTGGCATGTCACATTCCACATGTGTAGCTCGCTACCAGAAAGCAATATATCATACTGCAAACAATTTATTACCATAATCTACAAGGATGTATAGCCGCATAAATAGCAAATGAATTGGCCATGATAATGCCGAATGACAAAAACCACTCCAGGAAATACTTAGATGCGGATGCTTTCAGTAGATTAATTGAATGATTGATGGGAATATTAGACAAAGAGAACTATATGTGATGAAAATGGTATTTTACAATTTTTTCATAGATCTATTTTACTTATAATGGTATTTTCACCTCTTTTTCTGCCCATGTTTGCTGATTGTGCATCTCAACATTCTTATTATTTTCTTCTATTATTTATTGATCTATTATTTTCTGTTCTCCTCTCTGTTCTCCTGCTTTTTATTCTCCTTATTCTGTATGATCTTATTTATCTTGTCATGGAGTGTAGGAGTAGTGTAAGAGAACTGTGGTTGGAGTGATTTTGTGATATATAAAAAAACTTTAGAGTGTAAGATAGTAGGAGATTTTTATCTGGGCCTTTGGCCCATCTCAAACCCTCTACTAATTCTGTGTTATTAAGATTATGCTGAAGTCAGTTTGCTATGCTCCCTTCCTACAATGGTCTGTGTAGCTGCAGATAGTATTGTCTATTAGGTTGCTCTGCTCTCTTCCAACAATGGTTTGCATGACAGTGAGCAATTTTGTGCATCAGGTCACTCTGCTCCCTTCCTACAACAGGAAGGTCACAGTCAGCTTGCTTTGCTCACTGCCTATTCTAATTTATCCTAATTTATTTGAATTTATTCTGAATTTATTAATGGAATTAATAGAATTTTTCAGTGAAAAGAGAGATCATGTGACAAAGCTGGTCAGTTCTGAGTCAGCTGCCATCATCCCACATTTGGTCTTACATACATAGTACAAGGTTTTCATCTGGGCCTCTGGTCCTTCTTGAACCCTCTACTAGTTCTGCATTATTAAGTTTGTATTGAGGTTAGTCTACTACACTCCCTTCCAACAACAGTCTGCACAGTAGCAGGTAGTGTTGTTTATCAGGTCGCTTTGCTCCCTTTCAACTATCACAAAAGACTACTTACTGATTTGTGATTGGTGAATTGAATATTCAAAAGGCTCAAAGAAGTGAAGTTAGACAAGCAGCAAAGATGTTGTTAAGTCTGAGGTCTAATCCTCAGACTATGAGTCCTTATGTACAGAATTGTGATGGTCTGTGCACTAGTACAGATCATCACATGCTACTACCTATTGTTCTACATATGGTAGTGCCTTTGTGCTTAAAATAGTGATAACTTAACCATATGGAGGCTGTCCTTTGTTCTAAGAAAAGAACAGATGACTATCTATGGGTAATTAATAAAGTCCATATACAAACATTGAGGCCTTCATATCTCCACTAATATTAATTACCTTGAGGTTGTTTTAGACTCATTCTGAGCATTATGAAGAAGGCTTCTGCTGAGCCTAGAACCAAAGCATTGATCATGGCAGTTTTTGAGATATTAGCAATTTAATAAATGGTAACATGATGGTTACCTGTTGATCTGCTTAATATCTTGGCCAATACTGATTGCCTCAAGATGTGACTAGTATTGATCAAAAGGTCTTTTTGAGGGCTTTTTGTAGCTTCTAAGACTATGAAAATTGTTGAAGAATTGATGGAGATATGGCCAAATGAAGTTTGTGATATTACCCCCTCCCTTTGTACCAGGGTTGTAATGCTCACTCCATAGTCTGGTAATCCTTCAAATTGAGTAGCACTTTGTCACCAACTTTAAATGGGACGCTTTAGACTTTCTTGTCATAGTACCACTTCATTCTTTCCACTGCAAGAGTAAGAGCTGCTTTTTGTAAGAAAGCTAAACTCCAAGCTAGAATAAAGCCAACTGCTCTTTGTTCAGTGATTGACAAAGAGAACTTGATAGAGTTCCTGTTAGATTTTCTATATTACTTATACAACTACTACATAGTCTGTGCACTATCTTTCCACACCTATCATGTGACATCATGTGATGTGATGCTGTGACTTCCTGGTGTGTGACTGTGATACTTGTGACATGACACTTTCCCACACTTTCTTCTGTATAGTAAGTCCAAGATAAAAGAAAAAAAAAAGAAAAGAAATATAAATAATGACTTAGCCGTTTTGCCAAGTCATGACACCATCCCCCTCTTAAGTTCCCTTGTCCCAAGGAATTTCCTACAACTCATAGTGTAGATCAGTCATGTTACCCATTTTGTTGTCATTATCTTCTGTCTATTCGCTAACTCCTGAATTTTCTTCCTTGATTTCTTCTTCCTTTGTAATTGTTTCCATTTTTCTTTCCCCTGATTGCCTTCCTTTCTACTGTCTCCAATTCCTTTCCAACCTTCCCCAATATTCTTGATCATACCTTTTATCCAACCATTTGAACAGTTTTCTTGCCGTAAATCTTCTTGGCAATTCTCCCCTTCTAAATGTTTTTTCTTTGCATTCTTGTCTTGCTACATCTTCCATGTCTTGTTGATATTCCTTTTCAAACTCTTTGATTGCTTCTTTTGCATTCTTTAAGTTCTCCCTTCCTTCCCATGTATTTGACTCCACTATAAATCCTTTCTAGTATATCAAGTATTTATTCTTCCCTCTAACTTGTCACTTATTCAGAATCCTCTCTACCTCCCATTCTTCTTCCTCTTCAATTATTACCAGAGCTGGTTGCTCCTTCTTCTGCTCTACCACTTGCCCTATGTATTTACGTATTCTACTAACATTTACTACTGGATGTATCTTTACTGTACTAGGTAGTTCTAATTTCACTGCATTTGGTGATATGATTTTCTTAATCTTGTAAGGGCCTATAAATCTCTCTGTCAACTTCTTTGTCCTTCTTCCCACCATCTGGTATTTCAAGTCCTTAGTACTGAGCATCACTAAGTCCCCTACTTTATAGTCATTAACCTCTGCTTATTTCCTATTTGCATACTTTTTCATTTCCTTCTGTGCTTTTCCTAGTACTACTTTTGCTTCTTCTTGAATCTCCTTCACTTTCTCCATAAATTTTTCTGCCCTTTCATATTTTTCTTTCTTTCTTCCCTCAAATCCCATTCTTGGGTTTTGTCTGTAATTTGCCTTGAAAGGCGACATTTTAGTACTTGAGTGTGTTTTATTATTATATGTGAACTCTACTGTTCCCAACCATTCTGGCCATTATTCCTGCCTATGATCAATGAATATTCTTAAGTACTGTTCCAACTCCTGATTTATCCTCTTTGTTTGAGGGTAGAATGCCGTCGACAATTTACTCTTAATCCCCAACATCTCGTTCAACTCTCACATTAATCCTGCCACAAATTGTGGTCCCCTGTCTGATATGATACTCTCAGGCAGACCATGTAATTTCCACACATTGTCTCTAAACAACCGTGCTAGCCCCTCTGCTAATGTTTTCTCCATAGTAGGTATAAAATGCACTATTTTTGTTAACCTATCAACTACTACTAAGATCGAATCATATCCCTGAGCTAAAGGTAGCTTAGTGATAAAGTCTGCTGATATATGTGTCTAAGGTTTTTCCAGAATTGAGTTAGGCATTAATTTGCCAGCTGGTTGCTCTGTGCAATTTTTATTCCGCTGGCAGGCATCATATCCCTCTACATACTACTTTACTTCTTTTGTAACCCCTGGCCACCAAAAATTTCTAGTGATCAATTCCACTATTTTTCATTGCTCTCCATGCCCTCCTATTGGCATATCATGATGCAGCCTAATTATCTCTGCTCTAAGCTTGTCATCTTTTGGTATATAGACTTTTCCTTCTTTGTACATTACACCATTGACTTCTCTCCACTCCTCGTCTCTTAACATCTTTACTCCTGCTTGTTTCATTTCTTCTACAGCTTTTACCACTTCATTATCCTTTACTTTCAACTTTCTAACCTCCTCTAGTAGATCTATCCCATCTACTATTATTTCTACTGCCTCCGTTTTTCTTATTTCTAACCATTCTGGTTTTACCAATGTCTCATTCTCATTATCCTTTTCTACTCCTATCTCCCAGTCTGGTCTTCTGCTTAGACTATCTGCTTTCCCCATCTTACTTCCTGGAACATGTTTTAGCGTAAAATTGAACCTAGATAAGTATAAAGCCCATCTTGCTTGTCTTCAATTTAATTTTTGCACTTTCATAAAGTATTCAAGGTTTTTATGATCTGTCCAGATCTCAAATTTAACTATTGTTCCCTCTAAGAAGTGTCTCTACGCCTCCAAGCATCTGATTACCACTAACATTTCTTTGTTGTGTATTTCATAGTTTCTTTCTGTATCACTTAAAGATTTTAAAATGAAAGTGACCAGTCTTCACAAGTTGTCTGAGTACTTCATTGATAGTACTCCTCCAGTTGCATAATTTGAAGTATCTGCTTCTACTCTAAACTCTTTGTCCAAGTCTGGTGCTGCTAATACTGGTTTTGTTGTAAAGACTCCTTTTAACTTGTCAAATGTCTTCTGTTGGCTTTCTCCCTATACCTACTTCACATTCTTCCTGGTGAGCACATTCATTGGCCTAGCTACTTGAGCAAAATCTTTGATAAACCTCCTGTAGTAATTTGCGAGGCCTAAAAATTTCCTGACATCTTTTACATTCTTTGGCTCTAGCCAACTTAACACTCTATCCATCTTTTCCTTCTCCATTTCTATCCTGTTTGGTCCTATAACAATATCTAAGAACCCTATTTTCTGTACTTTCCACACACACTTTTCTAGCTTGATATACAAGTTATTTTCTTCTAACCTCTTCAATATTTCCTCCACAATCTCATCGTGTCTCTCTTCTGTTTCTATTCTCACTAGTACATCATCCACAAATGCTATGACTTTTTCTTCATTGATCAAATCCCTTAGAATTTCATTTATCATTGCCTAGAATGTAGCTGGTGAGTTTGTCATTCCAAAGAACATTACTGTTGGCTCAAAGGAGCCCACATGCATTGTGAACACTCCCTTCCACTCATCTCCTTCCTTTATCCTCATGTTATTGAACCTCCACCTCAGATCCATTTTAGTAAATATTTTTTTACTCCCCATGTTGTCAATTAGATCTGTGATCAATGGTAATGGGTAGTTGTTTTTCACTGTCTGGTAATTTAGGTTGTGGTAGTCCATTACCATCTGCTTACTCCTACCTTTTTACCTACAAAGAAAACTGGTGATGTTTGAGGGGATTTAGATGGTCTGATATACCCCTTTCTTAGCTGGTCCTCCATGAATTTCTGGACTTCTTCTCTTTCCATTTTAGATAATAAATAAATCCTTCCTTTCCATAGTTTGAACGTCTCTTTGAGATCTATAGCATGATCCCAAATTTTCCTAGTTAGCATCCTTTCTGATTCTACCTTTCCAAATACTTTCTTCTACTTCAGAAACCTTTTTGGGACCATTTTCTTGATTTTTCTGTGGTCCTCCTCCATCTCTTCCTCTTTTCCCCAATCTTCTTTATTATCTATTGCCCATCTGACAATTTTCTCTTTCTCTAGGGTTACTACCCTTTTGACCTTTTCTTTTGTCTGACTTCTTCCACCACATAAGGGCGGGCATCTCATCATCTTGACTTCTCCAGTTTCCTAATTTATCTCAGGGTTATGTGCTGCCAACCATGGCATTCCCAGAATTACTTCTGTCTTCCCTAAGTCGCACACATCCATCCTCATTCTTTCTACATGGCCTTTGTAATACACATTGTACTCTACTTGGTGTGTAATGGCCCCTCCACTATTATTTGTCCCATCTATGTTTCTGACCATTATCAGTCTTTCTAATTTCTTTAGCTTGAACCTATGTCTAGCCACCATCCTTTTGTCCATGAATATCCTGGTGGCACCACTGTCTAAGAGTGCTTTTACAGTTATGCCTTCATGCATATCCAACTTTTCTACTTCAATACTTATCTACACTTCTCTTAGCATTTTGAAGGTTCTCCTGACCTTCCTTTGACTACCCCCTTCTTTGGCTGTGCTTTCTGACTCTCTTGGTCATGTGCCACTTTCTTTTCCTCTTTCTTTTGATATCCATACCATCTCTGTCTATCCTTAATTACCCCTTGCCTCCTATTTTTCTCTACATGACACCTCTTCTCTCCACACCTTTCATACTGCACATATGTCACTATCGCTTCTTTCATGTACCATCCTAACTCCAGTAGGCATGCTTCTTCTAGCACTCCTTTGCCACAATGCTCCTCTGCTCTCTTTGTTAACTCTGCCACTGAACTTCTCCTTTACCCTTCTTGCTGCGCTTCTCGTGGCTTAGCCACATGTGCTGCCTCTTTCTCCTCCACTCTTCTCAACCTCCTCTCTTTTTTCTATGCTTTCCCTTTACAGGGTGCACTAGCTTCTCCTCTTGTTACATCTTTTGTGGCCTTGCTACACGTGCCACCTTTTTCTTCCTTATCTACAATGGGCACTCCTTGCATTTGTGCCCTTTCTTCCCACACTTAAAACACTCAATCTTTACTACCCCTACTCTCCTTATCATCCTTTCTTCTACTCCACATTGCATTACTCTACTCTTCAATATTTCAAACTTATTTTGGGGTATTGTTATTTCTTTCTCTGTCTCTTTCTGCTTTCTGCAATTTTAGGCCAGGTGCCTGAACCCTTTGCAACCAAAACACAACTTTCCTCTCCTTCCCTTAAGTTCTTTCCTCAGTTTGGCAAGGGAGTGTTTTTCTTTGAGCAAGTTACTTATAATAGAGTTATATTGTTCCAAAGACATGGTGGTATGTCTCTGGAAGAGGTTACAGATTTAGTGGCAATTCTTGCTATATAAACTATGTCTACTGGGGTGCAAGATCTTCACCCAGCCAAATGCCTATTGCCCTACTAACTACTGCCCTAATAGTATGATTAGACTATCACCCAACAGATGGGATCTCTAATCTAGATGGTTTTATAGAAGTAACTGTCACTCCTCTACATATACCACTCACAATGGAGCGCAACACAAGGTTTATACTATGAAGCAATATAAGTAAACTACTAAACACCACTTGATTACAAGGTTAGGTCTCAGTAGTAATACCCAAGCTTGGTACTACACTTCTACCCACTATCTCTAACTAACAGTGAAGTTCCCTTAAGCCAAGGGCCTGGCTATATATGGAGGTGGTTACTGATTGTAATGATCAGCGACCAAGGATTGATTTATGATGAGATAAAAGATTGAGCAAGATCCAAGGCAGACAGTGCTTGGATATGAATTGAGTTCTAGTATAAGAAAGCTAAACTCCAAGCTGGAATAAAGCCAACTGCTCTTTGTTCAGTGATTGACAAAGAGAACTTAATAGAGTTCCCATTAGATTTTCTACACTACTTATACAACTACTACATGGTCTGTGCACTATCTTCCCATGCCTATCATATGACCAATCATGTGACATCATGTGATGTGATGCTGTGACTTCCTGGTGTGTGACTGTGATACTTGTGACATGACACTTTCCCACACTCCCTTCTGTGTAGTAAGTCCAAGATAAAAGAAAAGGAAAAGAAAAGAAATATAAATAATGACTTAGCCATTTTGCCAAGTTATGACACTTTTGCCTTCTCCAAGGCTTCATGTCTTTTATATGTCAGGTCATTCAAGTCCCTTTGCAGCAACTCTTTGACTAAAATTGGACCTGCTCTCAGGTGTCTGCCATATTCAAGATAGAACAGACTTTCTTTAATTCCTTTGTATGCTTGATTGTTGTATGCGAATTCTGCACTTGGTAGTAGATCCAACCAATTACTAAGATTGTAATTGATATAGCACCTAAGATATTGCTCTAGAGCCTGATTTACATGTTCTGTTTGTCCATCTGTTTGTGGATGGTATGCTGTCGACATAGTAGATTCTATTCCTAAAATTTTGCACCATTCTTGAAATAGCTTGGCCAAGTATTGTACTCCTCTATCCGAAATGATTTGTAGGGGCAGTCCATGCAATGGATAAACCTTGTCATAAAGTAACTGCACCATATTCTTGGATGAAAACTGATTATTAATAAAATGAGCTCTTTTGGTGAGCTTGTCGACAATTACACAGATAGTATTGTAACCATTTGACTCTGGCAATTGAGTAATTAAGTCTATAGAGATTATTTCCCAAGGTCTGTTAGGCACCTTGTTAGGCATGAGTGGTCCAAAAGGTTGCTGTAGGTGATTTTTCATTTTCTGACACATATTATAACCTGTAACGTATTTCTTGACAAATGTAGTCATCCCAGGCCAACAGTAATTTCTGGAGACTAACTCATAGGTCTTCCACTGATCTGGGTGTCCAGCAGATAGCAAGTCATGGTGTATCTGAATGATCTGTTATTGCAATGTGTTATCTATACTATGAGGGATATATATCTTTCCTCTGTACAGGAGTAGTTTGTTCTCATAGTTCTAGTCTTACAAGGATTTTTCAAATTTTCTAGGACCAGACTTGAGTAATGACTTATGGTCTTTGGTGACTTCATCTGATAAGAGTGCAGCTTTGACCTCCTTTAGGATTATCTCATTGTTTATTGGTGATTCATGAGTAGCCTCTAATACATTAATAGCAAAGAACTCAGGCTTTAGCAACACCTGGTTCATATTGTCAAGGTCTATCCCCATCTCATGATCTGCTTGTCTGGACAAGGGGTCTTTTGCCTGTATCATCTTTCCTGGTTTATGGTAGAGTACAAAGTCAAAATGAGTCATGAATAATGCCCATCTTGCTTGCCTCCTAATCAGCTTTTGAGCTGTCCTGAAAAATGTGAGGTTCTGATGATCCAACCAAATCTCAATTTTATGTGGATGTCCTTCCAAATGATGTCTGTATTCCTCTAGTCCTTGAATTACTACAAGTAGCTCTTTGTCATAGATTTCATAGTTCCTTTCATGGACATCTAATGATTTGGAAAAGAAAGCTACTGGGTGCCACAGGTTAGTTTGCATATCTTTATGTGATAAGACTACACTTGTTGCAAAGTTGCTAGTATTGGTGGATAACTTAAAGGGATCTTTGTCATTTGGTATTCTCAGGATTGGAGCCATAGTAAAGGTCTTTTTCAGTACCTCAAAAGCATTTTGTTGCTCAATGCCCTAATTCCAGGTACAATCCTTCTTGGTCAAGTCGGAGAGTAGTTTTAACATCTTGGCAAAGTTCTCAATGAACCTACGATAGAAATTCACAAAGCCTAAGAATGCTTGTACTTATTTGACTTTTGTTGGTACTGGCTACTCTAGAACTCCTGAAAGTTTCTCTTTATCCTTCTATACTTTATTTTTTGATATTATTATGCCCAAATATTTGATGCTACTTTGTTCAAAGAAACATTTCTCTGCTTTAGTGTAAAGGTCATTAAATTGAAGTCTTTCCAGCACTTCTTTGACCAGTCACCTATGTTCCTTCAAACATGTTCCAAATATTAAAATGTTGTCTAAATACACCATTACTAATCTAATGCAAATCAAATCTCCAAGTATATCATTTATCATACTTTGGAATGTCACTGGTGCATTGGAAAACCCAAAATACATAATAGTTGCCTCAAAGAGGCCTCGTCTTGTGATAAATGCTGTTTTCCATTCATCCCCTTCTCTGATGTAAACGTTGTTGTATCCCCACCTCAAGTCAATTTTGGTAAAGATTGAGGCTTTGCTGAGTGATTCAATCAAGTCGGCTATTCTAGGGATTGGATAGCGATTTTTGACGGTAATTGCATTAAGAGCTCTATAATCCATGATAGGCTGTAAGCTACTATTGTGTTTCTTTACAAAGAAGAATGGAGCTGCTATTGGGCTAGTAGATGGACAGATATAACCTTTTCTGAGTTCCTCATCAATCTATGTGTCAAGAGAGTTTCTTTCCGCTAGAGATAGTGGATAGACCTTTGCTGGCTTGGAAAGCTTTGCGCTTTCCATAAAGTCAATAGCATGGTCATATGGTTTCCGTAATGGCATTATCTCTGATTTATGTTTTGAAAATACATTTCCATACTCGTGTAACCATTCTGGTACATGAGCTTTCCAGGTCTTTGTATCTTCACAATCTGAGTCCCCATACTGGTCTCGATTGTTAAGTATAGTTGCAATTATCATCGCTTGTTGATAACTGCCTGGATCAGTCATGTCTGCCCAGCTAAGAATGTGGTTGTTGGGGTCCTCATCTCCTATGTCGTCCAATGAGGGGAATCTACTAATATCCATTTCAAGGTAAAGCTCATTAGCTCCTACTTCTACATCTTGTATTTACGGACTTTACTAGTGCATGTATCTGGGCACCTGGTAAACTCCCATTAACCTTTTTGCCAATCAATATTTGGATTATGCTTATACAAGTACAAGTAGCCAATCATCATCTCCTTATTCCCTAGGTTGGTGACAAAGAGGTATTAGATTATCTTGTGAGATCCAATTTCTACATAAGCTTAGACATACTCTGTTATTTGTCCCACCTTGTTGGGAGTGCCATCCGCATTGATTACATGATATGGATTTGCTAGTTTATGTGTTACCAGGTTATTATTTTCCACAACGACTCTGTCGATGAAGTTTGTAGTAGCTCCCAAATCAACTAAAGCCTCAGTCTGTACTTTTTTGCTGTATACCCAAAGTGTAACTGGAATTTTAAAGGAGATAGTCTTGTTACATGCTATATTATTACAAGATTCCAGTACTACTTCTGACTTTTGCAAGCTAATTGAGGGTATACTATCCTCTGACTGTAGATCACAGACGTTATACTCTACAGTCCCAAGGGAAAATCCAATTTGGGAGTCC
>Ga0153970_1000217_pt1 | contig 11863 bp, 4 predicted proteins | sample TSGA054MetaG_FD_102280 | JGI IMG/M metagenome (GOLD analysis project Ga0153970, IMG submission 102280) | Attine ant fungus gardens microbial communities from Georgia, USA - TSGA054 MetaG | ecosystem: Host-associated > Fungi > Mycelium > Unclassified | place: USA: Georgia, George L Smith State...
AGCAACTGACTTAAGACCTTAATCCTAGGTTAGGATCAAGGGAGCTCTTCAGGGTTAGAAGAGAACTTGATGTAAGGATAACTTCAGTACTCAAAGTGACATGAGAACTAAAGTGTACATTGTGCTACATAGTACTTTATATATGTGAAACTAGTAGCTGTTAGTGGCCCTTGAGAATATAGAATAGTGCCTCAAGTTACTACATGATTGATGGCACTAATGAGAACAATAAGAGATAAGTTCAAAAAGGACTTAGTACCAAAGATAGTATTGTTGTGAGTTTGCCAATCTAATACTTGATGGAGTTCTCAATCAATTGTTGTATACTATATGTACAAAGTACATTATTTGTCCTTATTTAATCTACAAGTACATTCCTTTATTGGTTCAACTCTGGCTTCTGTTACTTTTCCTAAGTTATGGTCAAGACAACTCATAACACTATTTTCTCTTCTATTTTGATCTCATTAACAAATGGGATAACATTGGACTAACCCATTATTAGACACTGACTTGACTTGTTACTTCTATCACTAGACTGTCACTTAGCTAGTCACCTTTAGTTACAAGTAGTGTTATCATATTGTAATATAGTCACAGTATCTATTAAAACTCTAGATGTGATAAATATTGAGTGGGACTACAACTATTATCAACCATGGTCTGGTAATGAGTGGATAGTCAACAAGATATTGGTGTTGTTAGACAAAAACATTACAATGCAGTAATGCATTGAATGTCTTGGACTCAGAATATTGGACTCATGGTATAGACAGGACTCTTTAGAGAAATTTCAGACTATTCTCCTTTCTATCTTTGGACTAGACTAAATGGGACAACATCAAACTAACCTATTATTAGACAATAACTTGGCTCTAACTTAACTTGTCACCTTCATTACTAATCTGTTACTTAACTAGTCACTTAGAGTTACAAGTAGTGTTACCACATTGTAACAATTATTATATACCTAGTTAGGATAAATACAGACTAGAAAGAGAAGAGAATGGCAAGTTCTCTCTTTCTGTATTCCTCTTGTAAATCTTTACATTGAGGAATTAGTGTCTAATAATGGGTTAGTCCAATATTGTCCTATTTAGCACAAGTCCAAAGATAGAAGAAAGAAATAGTCTGAGATTTCTCTGAAGAGTCCTGTCCATTCTGTGAGTCCATTGTCTCTTAGAGTTCTCAGACATTCAGTGCATTTACTATATAGTAATGTTCTCATCTAGTATTGTCAATATCTTGTTTACTAACCACTCATTATCAGACCATGACTGATAATAGTTGTAGTCCTACTCGATGTTCATAATAGCAATAGTATATCTTTTTTCTTAGAGTAGCTATAAGTGAACAATGAGATATGGATGTTGTTAAAGAAGAATGCTAAGCTAGGAGAGCTAAGGAACAAGCACAGAGAGATCAGCAACCTGCTGCTCCTGTCTTAAATAAAGAAAGAGGAAAAAAAAGAACTAAATACCACTTAACTTCTACAAATGTTCCACAAAACCTTAAGGATGCTATACTTGATTTGTGCAGACACCAACTTACTGAGCAACTACTAAGGACAACTCAGGAGCATAGAGGAGTAGAAGCAAAAAGACAAGTGAAGGAGGTTCAAATCAATCAGATAATAGAGGAATAGAGAAATGAGGATGCAGATGCTCTTGATTATGAAGGACAGCAGAATAGAGATAGTAATGGGAACCTAAATGTGGATAGAAATATACAAGAAAACATTCTGAGAGTTGTAAGTAATATATTTCACTCATTGTTAGTAAATAAATATTAACTAGGTATAACAGGATGTTAGGGAAGGAAATATTCATGAGTTAGATGTAGAAGATAATGTGATCCAGGTATGATGATTTTTGTATACTAAAACTCTATATGCTTAACAGTTAAACTAGAATCAAGATGCCATTGTTCCAGATGATATCCCACTACCTGTTCTTCAGCCTATACCTTATCCACTAGCTAGACAGCCATTCTTAGAGAACAATGTCCAGTATCTCAACTTGGGCATGTTGACTGTTATCTGTCCTCACTGTCATACTCTTTACTTTGATTGTGAGAAGCTTGCATCTTCATGGGTAAATCTTCCCAAGTTTGGCATATGCTATTTACAAGGACAAATTCAACTACCTCCCCTTCAACTACTTACTGGAATTCTTCATAACTACTTAACTGGAAATGATTATCCCTCAAGAGAATTTCACAACAATATATGGCAGTATAATGTAGCATTTACTATGACTTCAGTAGGAGTCAAAATCAACAACTCAGTCACTAGGTAATTAGGTCCCTACTGTTTTAAAATCCAAGGAGAGCTTTATCATCTCACTAGTGCTCTTCTTCCTCATGGTGATCAGACTCCAATGTATGTGTAAATCTATATTCTTGATACAGTAGATCAGCTCAATGTTAGGAGGACCAACAATAATAACCTGGATCCTATAGTGATGGATAATCTTCAAACAATGCTCTTGGATAACCACCCATATATTGGTCATTATTGTCATGCCTATGAACTCATTAGGGAAAAGCCAGTAGAGGAGCAGGAGAAGATCATAATTAGACTACATGTGAATTTGCAACAGGATTGTTATCGAAGGACTGTGATAGTTCTTAGTGATTATCTTAGATAGATGTTTAAGAAGAACTCAATAGAGTTCTTCATTGGATTATACTACTACTTATGTTATGAACATCGAGTAGAACTACAATTATTATCAGCCTTGGTCTGATAATGAATGGTTAGTAGATGAGATGATAGTAATGTGAGAAGAAATGTTGATAGCACAGAACAAAAACATTACTATATAGCAATAGAATGTCGAAACATCCTAGGAGACAATGGACTCGTGGTATGGACAGGACTCTTCGGAGAAACTTTGGACTATCTTTCTTCTCTCTATCTTTGGACTTGTGCTAAATGGGACAACATCGGACTAACCCATTATTGTAAGGGGACCCCTAACACGCCACTCCGGAGCCCGTTCCAGTCCTCTGGAGCGACCTAGAAGCCGATCCAATATTACTACGTAATATTGGGTCTTACTCCCATCATTCCAAGAGCACTCCGTTGCCACCCGGTACACTTTCCTTGTTCAAACCCTGGTTACCAATGCAGGGATGCAAAGACACTGTAGTATATAATGTAGATTGTTCCCTCCAGGAGCCTCATCTGATTCTCTAAGGAATCTCCTGGAGGTAGGTTGTAACAGTATTTCATTGACTATAATTAACTGAGGAATCTCCTAGAGCCTTCCACTCCGGTTGCCCTAACAATTATGTATATAAGAACTCATAGTCTAAGAATTAGACCTCAGACTTAACAACATCTCTTGTCACTGTCTAACTTTGCTTATTAAGCACTTTTGAATATCAACTCATCAATCACAAATCAAGTAAGTGACCATTTGTGATAGTACTATCATAGTTGTGCTATGGACCAGTAGTTACATACTGTATAGTTTACCACTACACCAAAAGGGCAATGTTAGCAAGGCTACTTGCTAACAAGGGTCCAGCTATTTATGTAGTTTATTTGAACAGGTATTTTGTTATACCTCCATGATACTATTTAGTAGTCACTTTTCTGTGACAAGATGACTGCTAACAACTAACAACATGCTATTCTAGGCTACATTGCAATTGCTTCTTCCAAGCAAATCCTTTACTCATGATTATCCTCCAATAATCCCCTTGTCATACATGCCTCCTTAAATATAGCAAATACTTGGCCATTCCAGGTCCTCAGATGCTCCCAACTCTTTCTACCTTTAAATATAGTCAAAAGAAGTCATAAAAAGAACTGCTCTTTCTTTGATAGTGATACAAAGTACATCCTTCCAATCACCCTAGCATGTTGTCTTAGATGCCATGACTTGTCTTTGGCATTCCAGGTATAGTATTGAGGAAGCTACTAGTAAGTAATGTAAGAAAGCTAAACTCCAAGCTGGAATAAAGCCAACTGCTCTTTGTTCAGTGATTGACAAAGAGAACTTGATAGAGTCCCCATTAGATTTGCTACACTATATATACAATTACTATTGTGGCTATATACCTTGTCTCTCATAGTCCTCATGTTCATCAGCTGACTTTTTTGTCACATACTGTGACTAAATGTGTGATGTGACCACTCTGTGACTGTCACATAATATTTCCCATGCTCCACCTTAGTAATAATCTAAAGGAAAAGAAATATAAATATTGACTTAGCTGTTTTGCCAAGTCATGACAGATAAGGCCTAAACCATCATCATGTGTAGAGTTATAGTCAAACCAAGCAGTCAGCTGAGTCTTCTTACTTCATTGACAGTCTAGTATGCATGAAAGTTGACATAGTATTTATTGGGAAGATAAATAGAAAGACGTTAGACTGCTGGTAACTTTCTATACATATTAAATTCAAAGATTTTCCAGCAAGCTTCTGTTGGACTAATAAAGCAACCATCCAAATGAACCTTGATTTCATCCTGTATCCTACCACTAATCTCCATAGTTGCTTTGTCAGGACCCTTGTAGATGTACTTGCTCAGATACTTGATAGTTCCCAATCTAACAGCGATCTCAACATTAAGTGTCAGTGAGCCAACTGCTCTTTATCAGCATTTGACAAAGAGAACTCAATAGAGTTCCTGTTGGATTTACTACACTATATATACAATTACTGTTATGGCTATGCTCCTTTATTTCCCATGGTCTTTATGTTACTTATCAACTAACTTCTTCATTATATGCTGTGACTGTGATGTGGCTTCTATCACACTTTTATGACTATCATGTGATATTTCCCACACTCTACCTTAGTAAGAAAAGAAAAGAAAAGAAAAGAGATATTAAATAATAACTTAGTCGTTTTGCCAAGTCATGACATTGAGATGACAACCAAAGAGAAGAAGTTGAGGACAGTAAGGAACCATATATTGATTGGTAAATCTGGCCCCATTGCATTCAAAAACCAAGCTATTGTCAGGCCTAGCATAGAGTAGATAACTGTTCTTAGCCCAATCTGTTCTTTCTCTATACTCCTTGGGAAAGCATTTACTATATTTTCCATTGACTATATACTTGGCTTAGGGATTGTCAGTACCACATGGACTATACAGCATATATTTGGTGACTTTTGCATAGAGAAGTGGTTGTAGTTGAGGGTCAGGAAGTTAAGCTGAGATCATAGAATTTATGTGATAAGAGTCTTAAATGCAATGTCAAGGATAAAGGAAGATAAATAAGTGGATTGTTATGACTTGGCAAAATGGCTAAGTCAATATTTATATTTCTTTTATTTTCTCATCAATGGATGCACTATTATGCCAGACAGCTGTTTAGGCAATAAAAGTGATATTTTTCACCATAACAGTGAGAATAACTAGCTCGAGAGATAAGTTTGGCCTCCCAAAGATATTGTTAGATGCCCAGTCATGAACTCAAGCATACCACTTGAGTAGCAGAGTAGTGGCTGTGACTACCACTATAGAGACCTCATAAGTATTGTCCAGAGAATTTCATAACAGATCTATAACAGAACTTCTCTCTAGAGTGCTCTCGAGAGCAGAAAGGACCTTAGAAGATATTTTCTATAAGGATGATGTCATATCTTAGTGGCAGTGACTTATTTATAATATCTAGGTTACCATCAGAGTAGGGCCATCATTGCTGATGGCTAATTATAGCAAGAACTAGCAAGACGAGTTCTCTTGGGGACTGCATTGCAAACCTAACAAAAGGAGACTGAGGCTTGAAAATATGATGAGGTATAGAGGAGTAGTAGAAGGACTAGAGAGGTTAGGCAGAGAGGTCAGATAGAGAGATAAAAGAAGAGGTGTTTGATAAAGACAACGTACTTGAGAGCAAGACAACTCAAGATCGCTGCCTCTCTCTACAGCCCATCAAAAGGCTCAAGAGCCATCTATTGTTCAGAGAAGAACCCCAGGAGTAGGATTAGAGGAGTGGGGAGTGGTAGCTAAGTAATCAGGAGAGGTACTATCTCATCATTTTACTCTTACTATCTTTGGGAATTTGGAAGTTTTCTTTGTTTCTTTTCTTTTGTTGTATCATTGCTTTGTAATCCTAATAAAATACTCTAGGGCACAGAAGGAACAAAAGAATACTCTTTCTCCTCTCTTTCTGTTATTCTAGAGCTGAAAGGCTATTTGAGTGATTTGAGGTTTTTCTTTTGTATCTACTTTATAAAAACTCTATAAAACTTCTCTTAAAGGGAGACTCAAGCCTCAATGGACTTGGGCATTTGCTTATACTAGGAGCTTATCACTTACTATATATCATTGGAGTAGGCTTCCAGTTGTACGGTCAGCTGAAGTAGAGCTTGCACGATAGTACGGAAGTTCTAGGTAGTACTGCTATATCAATAGCAAGCTAGGCTACTAGACTTAGTAAGGGCAGTAGTGTCATAGCACGAGATGAACATGTACCTTAGGGATTCTATTATGGTGAGAGTTCACTTGAGTGGATACTAAAAACAGTTCTTTTTCTTAGGTTTCTATTTAATATATTTTGGTTATTTCTTGGACATTCACCTTCAGTAAGCTCTCTATTATTCAATTTATCTCCCCAGTGCCTACTTGTTTAGTACACAATTGTGAAGTAGTTTGGAGATTTTATCTCTTTGACCTTGCTTTTACCTTTGTTTCATGATTAAACCTTTTGATCCCCATCAGTGCGAGAGGAAAGTGACTCATAGGGAAGTGTGGAATAAAAAGGAAGGGTTAGGGTTACTCTTCATGTATAAATAGTATACAGAATCTAATGGGAACTCTATTGAGTTCTCTTTGTTAATCACTGAACAAAGAACAGTTGGCTTAATTCTGGCTTGAAGTTTAGCTTTTTTACATAGATATGGGGAAGACCTCTCTTTTGGAACTCAATAGTATGGATATGAGCTATAGTAGTGCCAAAGAAACCATTATCAATGAGCTTGAGGAGTGCTTTCTTTTTTTACTCAAAGATCTATGATATAATGTCAGGATGATCAGTAGCTGACCAGGGAAGAGACTATGAATAATTTCTGGCCACTTGGGATCAGTAGTTATGGTAAGAAAGAGATCTGGTTTGTGAAAGTGTCTGTAAATGGTCATAATGTCCTGAAACAACTAGGTTATCAGCAGCCAAAGTCCAATGACCAGAATTAAGCCAACTATTCCTTTGTTCAGCATTTAACAAAGAGAACTCAATAGAGTTCCCATTAGATTCTGTACACTATTTATACATGAAGAGTAACCCTAACCCTTCCTTTTGTCCCATGCTTCCCTATGAGTCACTTTCCTCTCATGCATCCATTAAAAGAAATAAAAATGAAATAAAAATGAAAATAATACTAAATAATGACTTAGCTATTTTGTCAAGTCATAATATCACCCCCCTCTTAAGTTTCCTCATCTTGAGGAATTTTCCTACAACTTGTAATATGGATCAACTAAGTTGCCTATTTCATCGTCATCTTCTTTTGTCTACTCTCTAATCCCCGATTTTTCTTCCCTAATTCCTTCTTCTTCTCTCGCTTTCTTCCTTTCTGGTCATTTTTCCTTCCATTGCCTCCAATTTCTCTCCAGCCTACCCTAGTATTCTTGGTTATATCTCTTGTTTGACTATCTGAATAGTTTTCTTACTGTAAATCTTCCTAGTAATTCTCCTCTTCTAAATGTTTCTTCCTCGCATTCTTGTCTTGCCACATCTTCCATATCTCGCCGGTATTTCTTCTCAAATTCTTTGATTGCTTTTTTTGCATTTTTCAAATTCTCTCTTCTCTCCCAAGTATCTGACTCCACCATGAATCCCTTCCAGCATACCAAGTATTTGTCCTTTCCTCTTACTCGTCATTTGTTTAAGATTCTCTCTACCTCCCATTCTTCCTCTCCTTTGATTATCACTGGGGCTGGTTGCTCTTTCCTCTGCTCTTCTACTTGCTCTATATACTGTTGTATTCTACTGACATTTACTACTGGATGTACCTTTACTGTACTAGGCAATTCCAATTCTACTACATTCAATAATACAACTTTCTTGATTCTATAAGGCCTGACAAACCTCTCTGTCAATTTCTCTGTTCTTCTACCAACCATCTGATACTTTAGATCCTTAGTACTTAGCATTACTAAGTCTCCTACTTTGTAGTTGTCAACTTCTGCCCTCTTCTTATTTGTATATTTCTTCATTTCTTCTTGTGCTTTACTTAGTGCTGCTTTGACTTTCTCCTGTATCTCCTTCATTTTCTCAATAAACTTTTCTACCCCTTGATACCTCCTCTTCTTTTTTCCCTCAAACCCCATTCTGGGATCTTGTCCAAAATTTGCCTTGAAAGGCGACGTTCATATACTTGAGTATGCTTTGTTATTACATGCAAACTCTGTCGTTCCTAACCATTCTGGCCACTGTTCTTGCCTATGATTGATGAACATTCTTAAGTACTGTTCCAACTCCTGATTTACCCTCTCGGTTTGTCTATCTGTCTAAGGGTAGAACATTGTTGACAATTTACTTTGAATCCCCAACATCTCATTCAGCTCTCTCATTAATCCTGCTATGAATTGTGGTCCCCTGTCTGATATGATACTCTTAGGCAGACCATGTAATTTTTACACATTGTCTCTGAACAACTATGCTAGCCCCTCTGCTAATGTTTTTTCCGTAGTAGGTATAAAATGCACCATTTTTGTTAACCTATCAACTACTACTAAGATCAAATTATATCCCTAAGCTAAAGACAGCTTAGTGATAAAGTCTGCTGATATATGTGTCCAAGGTTTTTCTGGAATTGAGTTAGGCATTAATTTGCCAGCTGGTTGCTCTGTGTGATTTTTATTTTGCTAGCAGACATCAAATCCCTTTACATACCACTTCACTTCTTTCGTAACTCCTGGCCACCAAAAATTTCTAGTGACCAATTCTACCATTTTCCATTGCTCCCATGCTCTTCTATCGGCATGTCATGATGCAGTCTAATTACCTCTGCTCTAAGCTTGTCATCTTTTGGTACATAGACTTTTTCTTCTTTGTATATTACATCATCAACTTCTCTCTACTCCTTGTCTCTTAACATCTTTATCCCTGCTCATTTCATTTCATCCACAGCTTTTACCACTTCATCATCCTTTACTTTCGACTTTCTAATCTCTTCTAGTAGGTCTATCCCGTCTACTATTATTTCTATTACCTCTGTTCTTCTTACTTCTATCCATTCTGGTTTTATCAACATTTCTGTCACAAACTTCATTCAGCCATATCTCCATCAATTCTTCAACAATTCTCACGGTCTTAAAGGCTACAGAAAGCCCTCAAAAAGACCTTTCAATCAATGCTAGTCATGTCTTGAGGTGATCAATAATGGCTGAGATATTAAGTAGATCAACTGGTAACCACTATGTTACCGTTTATTAAATCACTAATATCTCAGAAACTGCCACGATCAATGCTTCGGTTCTAGGCTCAGCAGAAGCCTTCTTCATAATGCTCAGAATGAGCCTAGAATGACCTCGAGGCAATTAATATTAGTAGAGATATGAAGGCCTCAATATTTGTATATAGACTTTATTAATTACCCATAGATAGTCATCTGTCCTTTTCTTAGAACAAAGGACAGCCTCCATATGGTTAGGTTATCACTATTTCTAGCACAAAGACACTACTATATGTAGAACAATAGATAGTAGCATGTGATGATCTGTCCTAGTGCACAGACCATCACAATTATGTATATAAGGACTTATAGTCTGAGGATTAGACCTCAGACTTAACAACATCTTTTGTTGCTTGTCTAACTCTGCTCATAAGCACTTTTGAATTCAAATATCAATTCATCACAATCAAGTAAGTAACCATTTGTGATATTATAGATGAAGACAGCGGTCCCAAGTTGTCTTGCCCTCGAGTATATTATCTTCATCTAGTCTTCCTACTGCCTCTCTCCTCAGCTTCTCTGGTCTTTTCTTCTATTTCCTCTATGTCTTCTTGCTCTTCCAGATTCCAATTTCCTTCTACTTCTGTTGCGATATGACTCTACAATAGCTTGACTCTCTTGATCTTGCTATAATTAGCCATCAGTGATGATGGCTTGGATCTGATAGTAACTCTTCTATGAATAACACTGCTGGCTGCTGAGGTATAATGTTGCTCAGGTTGCATTAACTTGTCTAAGTCCACTTCTGTCCTCGAAAGTACTTCTAGAAGGGAAATCTGTTGGAAATCTGATACAGAGTGCCTGGGCAAGCATCTATGAGGTATATATAGCAGTGGTCACAGCCACTACTCTACTACTCAAGCTAGATCCTCAAGTCCATGACTGGGCATTTAGCAGAACCTCTCTGGGGGGCCAAGCTCTTCTCTTGAGCCGGTTATTCTAGTTATTAGGGTGCAAATTGTCACTTATTTTGCCTAAACATTTGTACAGCGTGACACTGCACTTCCCTATGAGTCACTTTTCTCTCATACATCCATTGATAAGAAAAGAAAAGAAAAGAAAATGAAAAGAATATTAAATAATGACTTAGCCATTTTGCCAAGTCATGACATAGATCATAAACCTAGGACTTCCCACATGAGAAGAGAGAAGAATGAGTTTGTATCCCAAAGGCCCAATATCTTCTCCATCATGCCTATCATGCACAGTAGCATCCTGAAGTCTCTAGTAGAGCTCAGATCTAAGAGTATGTTGATGTGTCCTAGCCCAGTTGAGTTTTCTCTGCTTACAATTTGTCCATGCATCAACAACAAACTGCTAGAACAGCTTTCCACCATAAAAGAAAGGTAGTTGAGGACTATCTCTAACATAAAGATGATAGGTATAGTAGCATGTATTAGATACCACCTATGAGCAAGCCTATTTCTCTCTATTTCTTTGCCTTGGATTTTCCCCTTGTTCTCTAAGTTGAGCCTCATGGATTGGAATTCTTGGATGCTACCTATTTTCTCCCTTTGGAAACAATAGAACATAATGAAGAGCAAAATATAAAGGACTGTTTTAGCTGATCTGTTCAAGTTGTCCTTCTCTAGTCTATAATACCATATTTCTATTATCCAATGCATGATGTACCCCATCCTCAGAAATGATAACTGCAATTTCTTCAACAGTAGATGGATTATGAGTTCTTTGATTCTTGTTATGAGAGCCCCAAAAAGGAAATAGTTTCCTGTGTGTTTGAATACCTAATCAGAAACCTCAAGTTATACAATGGGGTTAAGATATAAATAGTATAGGAACTTAGATAAATTAGATCATATGACAAGATCAGATGATCATGGAACATTCTGGAAGGACATGTGATTGTGGACTAGTAGGAGTACAGCCACTATAAAAATAGTATAAGTTGTTAAGACTCTAGACCTCACAGTTGAATATACGTTTCAACTTGAAGCCTATATCTAATACTTGATATCTTCACACTCCTTTATTAAAGGATCCAGTTAAGGTTTTCAGTAAAGTTATATCGGAGGAGAAATGTTATTGAGACTTTGAGTAGCACTCTCGAGATTGTCCTAGGACAAGTAAGAGTACCGATTCCTCAGAGTAAGATTTTACAGAGGGAATACAGAAAGAGAGAACTTGCTGTTCCCTTCTCTTTCTGGCCTGTATTTATCCTAACTAGGGATGTAACGATCATTACAATGTGGTAACACTACTTGTAACTAAGAGTGACTAGTTAAGTGACATATCAGTGACAAGGTGACAAGTAAGTCAGAGGTGAGTCAGTGTCTAATAATTGTAAGGGCGACCGGAGTAGAAGGCTCCAGGAGATTCCTCAGTTAATTATAGTCAATGAAATACTGTTACAACCTACCTCCAGGAGATTCCTCAGAGAATCAGATGAGGCTCCTGGAGGGAACAATCTACATTATATACTAC
>Ga0153970_1000220_pt1 | contig 11846 bp, 18 predicted proteins | sample TSGA054MetaG_FD_102280 | JGI IMG/M metagenome (GOLD analysis project Ga0153970, IMG submission 102280) | Attine ant fungus gardens microbial communities from Georgia, USA - TSGA054 MetaG | ecosystem: Host-associated > Fungi > Mycelium > Unclassified | place: USA: Georgia, George L Smith State...
GAGGTGCTGTCTCATTATTTCACTCTTACTATCTTTGGGAATTTGGAAGTTTTCTTTGTTTCTTTTCTTTTGTTGTATCATTGCTTTGTAATCCTAATAAAATACTCTAGGGCACAGAAGGGACAAAAGAATACTCTTCTCTCTCTTCCTCTGTTGCTGTTTTTCTCTCTATTTTTGGACCTGTTCCAAATAGGACAACATCAGACTAACCTATTATTAGGACACTGACTCGACTTGTTACCCTTAGCACTTCTGTCACTGGACTGTCACTTAACTAGTCACCCTTAGTTACAACTAGTGTTACCATATTGTAACGTAGTCACAATACCTAGTTAAGATAAATACAGACCAGAAAGAGAAGGGAATGGCAAGTTCTCTCTTTCTGTATTCCCTCTGTAAAATCTTACTCTGAGGAATTGGTACTCTTACTTGTTTTAGGACAATCTCAAGGGTGCTACTCAAAGTCTCGCTTACATCTCTCCTCCAATATAACTTCACTGAAAACCTTAGCTAGATTCTCTAACGAGGAGCGTGAAGATATCAAGTATTAGATATAGGCTTCAAGTTGAAATGCATATTCAACTATGAGGTCTAGAGTCTTAACAGTTGCTCTAGAGCTGAAAGGCTATTTGAGTGATTTGAGGTTTTTCTTTTGTGTTTACTTTATGAAAACTCTATAAAACTTCTCTTGAAGGGAGACTCAAGCCTCAACAGACTCGGGCATTTGCTTATGCTAGGAGCTAACCACTTACTACATATCATTGGAGTAGGCTTCTAGTTGTATGGTCAGCTAAAGTAGAGCTTGCACGATAGCACAGAAGTTCTAGGTAGTACTGCTATATCAATGGTGAGCCAGATTACTAGACTAGATAAGGGCAGTAGTGTCATGGCATGAGATAAACATGTACCTTAGGGATTCTATTACGGTGAGAGTTCACTTGAGTGAATACTAAAAACAGTTCTTTTTCTTAGGTTTCTATTTAATATGTTTTGGTTATTTCTTGGACATTCACCTTCAGTAAGCTCTCTATTATTCAATTTATCTTCCCAGTGCTTACTTGTTTAGTGCACAATTGTGAAGCAGTTTGGAGATTTTATCTCTTTGACCTTGCTTTTACCTTTGTTTCATGATCAAACCTTTTGATCCCCATTAGTGTGAGAGGAAAGTGACTCATAGGGAAGTGCAGGATAAAATGGAAGGGTTAGGGTTACTCTTCATGTATAAATAGTATACAGAATCTAATGGAAACTTTATCGAGTTCTCTTTGTTAATTGCTGAACAAAGAATAGTTGACTTAATTCTGGCTTGAAGTTTAGCTTTTTTACATGAATATGGGGAAGACCTCTCTTTTGGAACTCAATGGTGTGGATATGAGCTACAGTAGTGCCAAAGAAGCCATTATCAATGAGCTTGAGGAGTGCTTTCTTCTTTTATTTAAAGACCCATGATATAATGTCAGGACAATCAGTAGCTGTCTGACTAAGAAAGAGACTATGGATAATTTCTGGCCACTTGGGATTAGCAATTATGGTAAGGAAGAGATCTGGTTTGTGAAAGTGTCTGCAAATGGCCATAGTATCCTGAAACAACTAGGTTGTTAGCAGCCAAAGTCTGATGACCAGAATTAAGCCAACTGTCTCTTTGTTCAGCATTTGACAAAGAGAACTCAATAGAGTTTCCATTAGATTCTGTACACTATTTATACATGAAGAGTAACCCTAACCCTTCCTTTTGTTCCATGCTTCCCTATGAGTCACTTTTCTCTTGCGCATCCATTAAAAGAAAAAAAGAAAAAAATAATAATCAGAAACTAAATGAAATGAAAATGAAAAGAATATTAAATAATGACTTAACTATTTTGCCAAGTCATGATACCATCCCTTTCTTAAGTTTCCTTGTCACGAGGAATTTTCCTACAACTTGTAATATGGGTCAACTAAGTTGCCCATTTCATTGTCATCTTCTTCTGTCCACTTTCTAATCCCCAATTTTTCTTTCCTGATTCATTTTTCTTCTCTCGCTTCCTTCCTTTCTGGTCATTTTCCCTTCCATTACCTCCAATTTCTCTCCAGTCTACCCCAGTATTCTTGGTCATATCTCTTATCTGACTATCTGAATAGTTTTCTTACTGTAAATCTTCCTGGTAATTCTCCTCTTCTAAATATTCCTTTCTTGTGTTCTTATCTCGCCACATCTTCCATATCTCACCAGTATTCCTTCTCGAATTCTTCAATCGCTTCTTTTGCATTTTTCAAATTCTCTCTTCTCTCCCAAGTATCTGACTTCACTGTGAATCCCTTCCAGCATACCAAGTATTTGTCCTTTCCTCTCACTTATTGCTTGTTTAAGATTCTCTTTACCTCCCATTCTTCCTCTTCTTCAATTATCACTAGAGCCAGTTGCTCTTTCCTCTGCTCTTCTACTTGCCCTACATACTGTTGTATTCTACTGACATTTACTACTAGATGTATCTTTACTATACTAGGCAATTTCAATTCTACTGTATTCAATAATACAGCTTTCTTGATTCTGTAAGGCCCGACAAACCTCTCTGTCAATTTCTCTGTTTTTTTACCAACCATCTAATACTTCAGATCCTAAGTACTCAGCATTACTAAGTCTCCTACTTTGTAGTCATCAACTTCTGTCCTCTTCTTATCTGCATATTTCTTTATTTCTTCTTGTGCTTTACTTAGTGCTGCTTTGGCTTCCTCCTATATCTCCTTCATTTTCTCAATGAACTTTTCTGCCCCTTGATATCTCCTCTTCTTTTTTCCCTCAAACCCCATTCTGGGATCTTGTCCATAATTTGCCTTGAAAGGCGATGTTCATGTACTTGAGTGCGCTTTGTTATTATATGCAAACTCTGCTGTTTCTAACTATTCTGGCCACTGTTCTTGCCTATGATTGATAAACATCCTTAAGTACTGTTCCAACTCCTGATTTACCCTCTCAGTTTGTCTATCTGTCTAAGAGTAGAACACCGTCGACAATTTACTTTGAATCCCCAATATCTTGTTCAGCTCTCTCATTAATTCTGCTATGAATTGTGGTTCCCTGTCTGATATAATACTCTTAGGCAGACCATGTAATTTCTATACATTGTCTCTAAACAACCGTGCTAGCCCCTCTGCTAATATTTTCTCTGTAGTAGGTATAAAATGCACTATTTTTGTTAACCTATCAACTACTACTAAGATAAAATCATATCCCTAAGCTAAAGGCAGCTTAGTGATAAAGTCTGCTGATATATGTGTCCAAGGTTTTTCTGGAATTGAGTTAGGCATTAATTTGCTAGCTGGTTGCTCTGTGCAATTTTTATTTTGCTGACAGACATCGCATCCCTCTACATACGACTTTACTTCTTTCGTAACTCCTAGTCGCCAAAAATTTCTAGTAACCAATTCTACCATTTTCCATTGCCCCCCATGCCCTCCTATCAGCATGTCATGATGCAGCCTAATTATCTCTGCTCTAAGCTTGTTATCTTTTGGTACATAGACTTTTCCTTCTTTGTATATTATACTATCAACTTCTCTTCACTCCTTGTCTCTTAACATCTTTACCCTTGCTCATTTCATTTCATCCACAGCTTTTACTACTTCATCATTCTTTACTTTCAACTTTCTAACCTCCTTTAGTAGGTCTATCCTGTCTACTATTATTTCTACTGCCTTTGTTCTTCTTACTTCTATCCATTCTGGTTTTACCAACATTTCATTCTCATTATCTTTTTCTACCCCTATCTCCCAGTCTAGTCTTCTGCTTAGGTTATCTACCTTTCCCATCTTGCTTCTAGGGACATGTTTTAGTGTAAAGTCAAATCTTGACAGGTATAAAGCCTATCTTGCTTGTCTCTGATTTAACTTTTGTGCTTTCATGGAGTATTTGAGATTTTTGTGGTCTGTCCAAATCTCAAATTTAATTACTATCCCTTCTAGGAAATGTCTCCACTCTTCTAGGCATCTGATTATAGCTAACATCTCCTTGTCGTGTATCTCATAGTTGTATTCTATATCACTTAGAAATTTTGAAATGAAAGCTACTAGTCTCTATATGTTATCAAAACACTTCATAGATAGTACTCCTCCAGTTGTATAGTTCGAGGCATCAGCCTCCACCCTAAACTTCTTATCTAGATCTGGGGCCACTAGTACTGGTTTTGTTGTGAAAACTCCTTTCAACTCGTCAAATGCTTTCTATTGCTCCTGTCCCCACTGCCACTTTATATCTTTCCTAGTGAGCATATTCATTGGCCTGGCCACTCGCATAAAGTCTTTGATAAACCTCCTGTAATAGTTTGCGAGGCCTAAAAATTTCCTAACGTCTTTTATATTTTTTGGCTCTGGTTAGCTCAATACTCCATCCATCTTCTCCTTTTCCATTTCTATTCCATTAGGTTCTATAACCACTCCTAAGAACCCTATCTTTCTCACTTTTTATACATATTTCTCTGGTTTGATGTACAAGTCATTTTCCTCTAACCTCTTCAATACTTCTTCTACTATTTCATCATGTTCCTTCTCCATTTCTGTTCTTACTAACATATCATCTACAAATGCAGTGACCTTTCCTTCATTGATCAGATCCCTCAGAATTTCATTCATCATCACCTGGAATGTGGTTGGTGAGTTTGTCATTTCAAAGAATATTACTATTAGCTTGAAAGAGCCCACATGTGTTGTAAATGCTTCCTTCCACTCATCCCCTTCTTTGATCCTCACATTATTGAACCCCCATCTTAGATTCATTTTCATAAATACTTTTTTGCTACCTATGTTGTCTATCAAGTCTGTAATTAATAGTAGTGGATAGTTGTTCTTCACTGTCTGATCATTCAGATTGTGGTAGTCCATAACTATCCTCTTACTTCTATCCTTTTTTCCTACAAAGAACACTGGCGACATTTGAGGGGATTTTGACAGTCTAATATATTCCTTCCTTAGTTGGTCTTCTACAAAATTCTGAACTTCTTCTCTCTTTTTTTTGGATAGAGGGTAAATTCTTTCTTTTTGTGGTTTGAATGTCTCTTTGAGATCTATAGCGTAATCCCAAACTTTTCTTATTGGCATCCTTTTTGACTCTACTTTCCTGAATACCTTTCTTCACTTTAGAAACTTTCTTGGGATCATTTTCTCAATTTTCCTATAGTCCTCCTCAATTTCCTTTTCTCTTCCCCAATCCTCTTTATTATCTATTGCCTATCTGATGATTTTCTCTTCTTTTAGGATTACTATCCTTTTCTCTCTTTTCTTCTTGTCTTCCTCTTTTATTTTTACTCTGCCACACAGGGGTGGGCATCTTGTCATTTTGACCTCTCTTATCTCCCAATTTATCTCTGGGTTGTGTACTGCTAACCATGGTATTCCCAAGATTATTTCTATCTTTCCCAGGTTGTATATATCCATCCTTATTCTTTCTACATGACCTTTGTAATAGATGTTTGCTTCTACCTGGTGGATAATTGCTCCTCTACTATTGTTTGTTCTATCCACATTTCTGACCATTATTGGTCTTTCCAACTTCTATAGCTTGAACCCATGCCTAGCCACTATCCTTTTGTCCATAAACATTCCTGTGGCACTACTATCCAAGAGTGCTTTTATAGTTACATCTTCATGTGTATCTAATTTCTCTACCCTTATATTGAATCATACTTCTCTTAGTATTTTGAAGGTTCTCCTGACCTCCCTTTGACTACCCCCCTCTTTGGTTGGCTATGCCTTCTGACTCTCTTGGTCATGCACTGCTTTGCTGTGCTGATGGGGATCAAAGGGAATTGATCACAGAACAAAGGTGAAAACAAATGAGAATGTAAAAGATTCCCGAGATGTCTCACAATTGTGCGCTAACAAGTAGGCACTGGGGAGATGATCAAATATACAAAAGAGCTTAAGAATAGGGGAAATAGTGGGGTACAACTCAGAAGACTGAAAGAAACAATAACAAAGTGTTTATGAATCTACTCAAGGTAGATCTCACTGTAATAGGATTCCTAAGACATATATTCATCTTGCGTTGTGATACTACTGCCTTTATCTAGTCTAGTAGTCTGGCTTGCTGTCGATATAGCAGAACTACCTAGAACTCCTGTGTTATCACTAAGTCTTGACGACTCAAGGACCACTCAAGGTGAGTGTTTAGGAAGAACTCGATGGAGTTCTCCATTGGATTAAACTATCTACTTATACTACTTTTACAAGTGGCTATGTCCCTATTATTACACAATCACATGTCCTTCCAGAACATTCTATGATCACATGACAAGGTCATGTAATATGATTACCTAATTTCATTTGCTATTTATATCTTGACCCTGTTATATGACTTGATGTTAGAGATCAGATGTTTAAATGCATGGGAAACTCTTTCCTCTCTGGGACTCTCATAACATGGCCCCCCTTTCAAGATTCCTCGTCCCAAGGAATTTTTCCAACGCTTCCAGTTTTCATCCTATCTCCTCTCTCTTTCCCTTTCGTATTTTCTTCTCTTCCAGCCATATAGTAGTTTAGCTGTAAATTCCCTTGGTAATTCCTGACTAAATTCCTTCTCTTCTTCTTCCAGCTCCTGTCGCCTAAGTTCTTCTACCTCTTTCTCATACTCCCTCTCAAACTCTTCTACTAACTCTTTTGCATTTCCCAGATTTTTCCTACTTTCCCATGTATCTCCTTCCTCCATATACCCTTTCTATCGTACTAAGAATTTCTCTTTCCCTCATACTACTCGTTTGTTTAGAATTTTTTCTACTTCAAATTTTTCTTCCCCTTTGATAATGACTGGTTTTGGTGATGTCTTCTTCTGCCCTTCTACCTGTGGTTTGTAGGGTTGTACTCTACTTACATTTACTATGGGATGTATTTTAATAGTCTTAGGTAACTCCAACTCTATTGCGTTACTAGAGATGATTCCCTTGATTTTATAGGGCCCTACAAAGCGTTCCATTAGTTTTTCTGATCTTTTCCCCTTTATCTGTCATTTCAAGTCCTTTGTACTTAACAGTACTAAGTTCCCTACTCTGTATTCCTCCCTCTTCCCTTGTTTCCTATCTGTAAACTTTTTTATTTCCTTCTGTGCTTTCCCTAGTACTGCTTTTGTCTTCTCCTGGATCTTCCTCATTTTTTCCACAAATTTTCCTGCCGCCTCATATTTTCCTTTTCTTCTACCCTCAAATCCTATCCTTGGGTCTTGTCTGTAATTTACTTTGAACAGGGAGTTTTTTGTTGTTGTATGAATTTTGTTATTATATACAAATTCCGCTGTTCCTAGCCAATCCAGCCATTGTTCTTGTCTATGGTCAATGAAAACCCTCAGGTACTGTTCTAACTCCTGGTTTACCTTTTCTGTCTACCCATCTGTTTGTGGGTGATAAGCCATCAAAAGTTTTGTTTGAATCCCCAGCAAGTTGTTTAACTCCTTCATCATCCCTGCTGCAAACTATACTCCTCTGTCCGGTATGATGCTTTCTGGGAGGTCATGCAGCCTTTATACCTGGTCCCAGAACAGCTTTGCTAGTCCCTCTGCTGACGTTTTTTCTGTGGTGGCTATAAAATGTGCCATTTTGCTAAACCTGTCGCATACTACCAGAATTGCATCGTATCCCTAAGCTAGTGGTAACTTTGTGATGAAGTCTACTGAAATATGACTCTATGGTTTCTCTAGGACTGTGTTGGGCATCAACTTTCCTACCAGTGCTTTGATTTGATTCTTGTACCTTTGACAAGCATCACATCCATCTATATATCTCCTTACTTCTTTTGTTACTCTTGGCTACCAGTAATTTTTGGTCACCAGTTCTGTCATTTTCCATCTTCCTCCATGCCCTCCTACTAGGGTATCATAGTATAGTCATATTATCTCCCCCCTGAGTTCCCCTTCTGGCACATATATTCTTCTCTTCTTCAGTACTACTCTGTCCTCTATCTTCTATTCCTTGTCTCTCAACGTTTTTACCCTTGCCTTCTTTGACTCTTTTACTGCTTTTACCATCTTTTTGTCTCTTTCTTGAGCCCTTTTTATCCTTTCCCTTAGATCTCCTTCTTCTATTACTGTTTCTACTTCCCTAACCCATTCAGGCTTTATCAACGTTTAATCTTCATTATCTCTTTCCACTCCTTCCTGCCAATCTGGTCTTCTACTTAGTCCATCTGCTTTTCCCATACTTTTCCCTGGAACGTGCTTCAAGGTAAAGTTAAATCATGAGAGGTATAGAGCCCATCATGCTTGTCTTTGATTTAACTTTTGACTTGTCATAAAGTATTGGAGATTCTTATAGTTTGTCCAAATTTCAAATTCCAGCTTTGCTCCTTCCAGATAATACCTCCATGCCTCAAGGCACCTAATAACTGCCAACATCTTCTTGTCATGGATTTTGTAGTTACGCTCCATGGTATTTAACAATTTAGAGATAAAGGCCACTGGCCTCCACTTTCTATTCTTGTTTTTTGTTGACAACACTCCTCCCGTCACGTAGTCTGAGGCATCTGCTTTTACCCTCATTTCCTTATCTATATCTGGAATTGCTAAGACTGGTTCTATAGTAAACACTGCTTTGAGCTTTCTGAATGCTTTCTCTTGCTCCTTTTCCCACTTTCATTTCTGCTCCTTTCTGACCAGTATATGTAGTGGCACTGCTATCTTTACAAAGTCCTTTATGAACCTTCTGTAATAGTTGGCTAGGCCCAGGAACTTTTGTACCTCTTTGATGTTTTTGGGTGCTGGCCAGTTTAGCACTCCTTCCACTTTTTCCTTTTGCATTTCCACCCCTTGTGGCCTGATTATTACTCCTAGGAATTCCACCTCTCTTACTTTTCACTTGCACTTCTCTGGTTTCACAAATAGGTTGTTTTCTTCCAGCCTTTTCAACACTTTCTCTACCAACTCGTTGTGTCCTTTCTCTGTATCTGTTGCCACTAGAATGTCATCAATAAAGGTTGCCATATCTCCCTAGTTTATAAGGTCCTGGAAGAGATTATTCATCATTGTTTGGAAAGTAGCAGGGAAGTTTGTTAACCCAAAATACATTACAGTGGGTTCGTATGCTCTGATGTGCATAGTGAATACCACTTTCCATTTGTCTTCCTCTTTGATCCTGATATTATTGTAACCCTATCTCAGATCCAACTTTGTAAACACCTTTCTCTTCCCTACTCCATCTAGTATATCTGTGATAAGTGGTAAGGGATATCCATTTTTTATTATCCATTGGTTTATATAACGATAATCTTGTACCATCCTCCTCTTCCCATCCTTTTTTGCCACAAAGTATACTGGTGATGTTTGTAGTGATTTGGAGGAACAGATATACCCTTTTTGCAATTGATCTTCCACAAATGCTTGTACCTTCTCCCTTTCTTCTCTTGACAATGAATACACTTTCCCTTTCTTTGGTATAAACCCCTCTTTCAACTCTATTGCGTGATCCCAGGCTTTTTGCACTGGTATTCTTTCTGACTCCTTTTTCCCAAATACTTTCTTCTACCTCCAAAACCTTTTGGGTACTAACTTCCTCAGTGTCTCTTCATCCTTATCTTTTTTTATCTTCTTTACTTCCTTTTTCTTTTCCTCCTGCTTCCTTTTTCTGCATATGGGTAGACACCTCGTCATTTTTACTTTCTCTTTTTCCCAATCTATTTCTGGGTTATGGGCTGCCAACCATAGCATCCCTAGTATGTCTTCCCCAGGTTACACATGTCTATTCTGACTCTTTCTATATGTCTCTTGAAGAACATGTTGCACTCGACTTAGTGCATTATTGCCCCTCCCACATTTACCGTTCTGTTTACATTTTTGACTAGCAGGGGGTTCCTCATTCTCTCCATTTTGAACTCCTTCTCTCTTGCAAAGGTCGTATCCATGAATAGACCTGTTGCCCCACTATTTAGCAGAGCTTTTACCGCTATCCCTTCATGACTTTCTAGCTTCTCTAGTCCTACTTTTATTCACACTTCTCTTAGCAGCTTTAGTGTGCACCACATGTCTCTTACTCTCTCAGTATTTTTGCAAAAGTTTAATTTATTGTCCAATTTTTCTGGGCACAATACACTGTATAAATTTGAGAAGGCCAGCCAAGAGCTTACTGACCTCTATTCTCTTTTGCCGACTCTTGCAGCGTCTCCACTACCCTTGCTTTATTTCTCTCCCAACAATTTTGGGCCATATGGCCAAACTTCCCACAATGATAACATGTCCTATCCCCTTCTCTTCCTCTATCAATGTCCATTGCATTTGGGTCTCTCCATGGACCCATTTGGTTTTCTCCTCTGTTAAATATATTTTCTCCTCCTCCCCTATTCCCTCCTGTATGTGGAGCTCCTGCCCACCAGGTTATTTGTCCTCCTTTTCCTTTATACAATCCCCCTCTGTATCTATCCCTTGGCTGCATATTTTCTCCTGGGCACACTGCATTTCTCCCCAATATTCTTTTCTCCACTCTGCTCTGCCTCTGGTTTTTGTCTAATCTGACCACTCTTTCTTGCCACTCTCCTATGGTGGTCAGCAGTTCTTCTGCTTCGGCTAGTTTTCTCTTGATTACCCCATTCAATCCTCTCTTGAATTCCTCGATGAGGGGTCATCTCTCATAGCTGCTCCCTCTGGTGACCTTTTTAAAATCTTGGACATACTCGTCGCATGTCCTTTCTCCTTGCTCTATTGTCCACAACTGTTCTATCTTTCTCTCCTCTTCCAACGTCTCTCTAAAGTCATTCCTGATTTTTATGAACAACTGCTCCACTGATTCTACCTCTGACTCTCCTTTTGCTAACTCATCTATCAAATTGTCCTTCCATGCTTCTGCTACTCCCCCTTGTATGTAGGACAATACCCAGGTCACCTGGGTCATTGCTGTTTCTTTCGTCATCTTCATCCTGATGTATATGCGAGCTATATTGATAAACGTGCTCACATCTTTCATCCTTCCACTAAAGACTTGAGGCCTTGCAACCTCTACTCTACTCCCCTGTTATTAGAGGAGCATGGTATTTATCTACTGTTGCAGGGTGGCGATCATGGTGAGGAGTTGCTCCTCGCGGGTTGGTGGTGGTGGTAGTTGTTGGGTAGGTGCTTGGAAGGGTTCTCCCCTTGGTTGTTGTTGTTGCTGTTGCTGCCATGATATATTATAAGGCGGCAATAGTAGTGATGATGGTGGTGGTGGTGAGAGGGAAGGTAATGATTTGTATTCTAACTCAGTTTCTTGTTCTGATTCTCAATCCAGGGCGAACTTAAGACTATGTCTAACAGGAAGCACAATCTTCTCTTGTCTAGACTCCTATTGCCTTACTGACTACTGCCCTAATCAAGATGTATATGATTGCCCCTAAGAAGGGAACCCCTAAGCTAAGCGGCCTTTTAAGAAGTAACTACCGATCTCCTATATGTACCCGTTGTTACACTGCGAGTGAATTTTCTGCAGAAGATAACATTTGATATGCTTTATACCAACGAATTCGTAATTAGAGTTCGCTCTAGAGCCCTTGCTATACCCTCAGAACGTACTACCATATAATAAAGATATTGAGTAAGGGAGACCTAACCCAGAGCTCATGTTGATACCTCGGGAAACAAACAGAATGAGCTGGCATCTGGTCTAGGAAGAAAATCATGAAAGGACTACGCTCTAGATCTATTATAGGATGGAACCGACTTAGAGATACAGTGGATTGCAACTCTAGAACCAGTAGTGTCTGGATGACAGACTTAGATAAATAGACTCGGGTTGCAACTAAGAATTGATGGCATCAGATCAGTTATATTTAGATAAATGAGCCCTAGGACGCGACTCGGAAATACTAGACATTAAGTGAGGTTTACTAACTACTTAATAGGTAATCAAGGAAGACCTTTTTATGAA
>Ga0153970_1000225_pt1 | contig 11691 bp, 14 predicted proteins | sample TSGA054MetaG_FD_102280 | JGI IMG/M metagenome (GOLD analysis project Ga0153970, IMG submission 102280) | Attine ant fungus gardens microbial communities from Georgia, USA - TSGA054 MetaG | ecosystem: Host-associated > Fungi > Mycelium > Unclassified | place: USA: Georgia, George L Smith State...
CTAAAGTCCCGCGCTTCCATATGAGTCACTTTTATCTCGTGCGTCCATCGATAAGAGAAATAAAAGAAAAGAAAAGGAAAAGAAATATAAATAATGACTTAGTCGATTTGCCAAGTCATGACAAGTACATGTGTTAAGGCCACAAAAGGTGCAGCAAAGGGAGAGGCTGGCATACCCTGTAAAGGGAAAAGTGCAGGAAAAGGAGAGGAGGTTGAGGAGAGCAGAGAAAGAAGAAGCGGCGCACGTGGCTAGGCCATGAGAAGCACAGCAAGGAAAGTAGAGGAGGAGCTCGATAAAAGAGCTAAGGAAGAGGGCAGAGGAGCATTGTGGAAAAGGCATCCCAAAAGAGGCGCAACTATTAGAAATAGGGTGGATAACCAGAGAGATAGTAGTATCATACTTGACTTGCAAGTGCGGAGAGAAAGGGTCTCATATAGAAGACAACCAGGGGCAAGGAGTGATCTTCTTTTGGAAGTGGAAAGAATTAAGTTGGTGTGGATGCAAAGGGAAGACAGAGGGAGAAGTGGCACATGGTCAGGAGAACCAGAAAGCACAGCAAGAGAGGGAGGTAGTCGAAAGGAGGTCAGAAGAACCTTCAAAATATTAAGAGAAGTGTGGTTGAATATTGGAATAGAGAAGATAAATATTCATGAAGGTATAATAATTAAATTGCTCTTAGACAGTGGTGCAACAGGGATGTTTATGGATAGACAGGCAGCAGCTAGGCATGGGTTCAAGCTACAAAAGTTGAAAAGACCAATAGCTGTTAGGAATGTAGATGGCACAAATAACAGTGGAGAGGCCATTATACACCAAGTAGAGTGCAACATGTTCTACAAAGGCCATGTGAAAAGAATAAGAATGGATGTGTATGATCTAGGAAAGACAGAAGTAATGCTATGGTTGGCAGCACATAATCCAGAAATAAACTGGGAAACTGGGGAAGTTAAGATGACAAGGTGTCCACCCCTGTGTAGTGGGAAGAGTTAGAAGAAAGAGAAAGTCAAAAGAGTAGCAACTGAGGAAGAAGAGAAAATTGTCTGTTGGGTGATAGATGATAAAGAGGATTGGGGAAAGGAAGAAGAGATAGAAGAGGACCATAGGAAAATTGAAGAAATGGTCCCTAAGAAATTTCTAAAGTGGAAGAAAGTGTTTGGGAAGATAGAGTTCAAGAGGATACCGACCAGAAAGATTTGGGATCATGCAATAGATCTCAAAGAGACATTTAAACCACAAAAAGGAAGAATTTACCCTCTGTCCAAGAATGAGAGAGAGGAGGTTCAGAACTTTGTGAAAGATCAGTTGAGGAAGGGGTATATTAGGCCCTTAAAATCACCTCAAACATTACCAGTGTTCTTTGTAGGTAAAAAGGATGGAGGAAAGAGGATGGTTATGGATTACTGCAATCTGAATGACCAGACAGTGAAAAACAATTACCCACTACCATTAATTACAGAGTTAATTGACAATATGGGTAGCAAGAAAGTGTTCACTAAAATGGATCTAAGATGGGGATTCAATAACATATGGATAAAGAAAGGAGATGAGTGGAAGGGAGCATTTATAACACATGTAGGGTCCTTCAAACCAATGGTCATGTTCTTTGGGATAACGAACTCACCAGCCACATTCTAGGCAATGATGAACGAGATCTTGAGGGATTTGATAAATGAAGGAAAGGTAGCAGCATTTGTAGATGACATGTTAGTGGGAACAGAAACAGAGGAAGGACACAACGAGATTGTGGAGGAAATATTGAGGAGGTTAGAAGAGAACGACTTGTATATCAAGCCAGAAAAATGTGTGTGGAAAGCAAGGAAGATAGGGTTCCTAGGAGTTGTTATAGGACCCGATGGCATAGAGATGAAGAAGGAGAAAGTAGAAGGAATACTCAGTTGGCCACAGCCAAAAAATGTGAAAGATATTAGAAATTCCTAGGCCTCACAAATTACTATAGGAGGTTTATTAAGGATTTTGCTCGAGTAGTAAGACCAATGAATATGCTGATGAGGAAAGATGAGAAGTGGACATGGGGAGATAGCTAGCAAAAGGCATTTGAGAAGTTAAAACAGATCTTTACAACAAAACCAGTTTTAGCAAAACTGGACTTAGACAAAGAGTTCAGGGTAGAAGCTGACGCTTTGAATTATGCTACTAGAGGAGTACTCTCGATGAAGTGCTCAGATGAGAAATAGAGACTGGTTGCTTTTATTTCAAAATCTCTAAGTGATACAGAACAAAACTACGAGATTCATGACAAAGAAATGCTAGTGGTAGTCAGATGCCTAGAAGCGTGGAGACACTTCCTGGAAGGAGCAGTGATCAAATTTGAGATATGGACAGATCATAAGAACCTCGAATACTTCATAAAAGCACAAAAGTTAAATAGAAGATAAGCTAGATGGGCATTATACCTATCTAGATTTAATTTTACACTAAAACATGTTCCAGGAAGCAAGATGGGAAAGGCAGACAGTCTAAGCAGGAGACCAGACTGGGAGGTCAGAGTGAATAAAGACAATGAGGACGAGACGTTGGTGAAACCAGGATGGTTGGAGGTGAGAAAGACAGAAACAGTAGAAATTATAGTAGACGGGGTAGATCTACTAGAGGAAGTTAGAAAGTCAAAGGTAAAAGATGATGAAGTAGTAAAGGCGGTAGAAGAAATGAAGCAGACAGGAGTAAAAATGCTAAGAGATGAGGAATGGAGAGAGGTAGATGGTATTATGTATAAAGAAGAAAAAGTCTATGTGCCAAAAGATGAAAAATTAAGGGCAGAAATAATTAGACTACACCATGATAAGCCAATAGGAGGGCATGGAGGACAGTGGAAGATGGTAGAACTAGTCACTAGGAACTTTTGGTGACTAGGGGTTACAAAGAAAGTAAAGCAGTATGTGGAGAGATGTGATGCTTACCAAAGGAATAAAAACCACACAGAACAGCTGGCAGGAAAATTAATACCAAACTCTATTCCAGAAAAACCTTGGGTACATATATTAGCAGATTTTATCACTAAACTGCCCCTAGTACAAGGATATGATAGTATTCTAGTAGTAGTGAATCGACTAACTAAAATGGTTTACTTTATACCAACTATGGAGAAAATGTCGGCAGAAGGTCTAGCTAGGTTGTTTAGGAACAACATGTGGAAATTGCATGGTCTACCTGAAAGTATCATATCAGATAGAGGACCACAATTCGTGGCAGGATTAATGAAGAAGTTGAATGAGATGCTGGGGATTAAGAGTAAATTGTCAACGGTGTTCCATCCTCAAACAGACAGGCAGACAGAGTGGGTCAACCAGGAACTAGAACAGTACTTAAGAATGTTCATTGACCATAGGCAAAAACAGTGGCCAGAATGGTTGGGAACGGCAGAGTTTGCATATAATAACAAAGCATACTCGAGTACTTGAACGTTGCCTTTCAAGGCAAATCATGGACAAGATCCTAGGATGGGGTTCAAGGGAAGGAAGAAAGGAAAATATGTGGGAGCAGAAAAGTTTGTGGAGAAAATGAAAGAGATACAAGAAGAAGCAAAAGCGGTGCTAAAGAAAGCACAGGAAGATATGAGAAAGTATGCCAACAGGAAGAGATTGAACATAGACAAATATAAAGTAAAAGACTTGGTCATGCTCAGTACCAAAGATCTGAAATATCAGATGGTTGGAAGAAGAACAGAGAAGCTAACAGAGAGGTTTGTCGGACCTTACAAAGTCAAGAAAGTTGTATCATCAAATGCAGTAGAACTGGAGCTACCTAGTACAGTAAAAATATACCCAGTAGTAAATGTTAGTAGAATACAATGATACATAGGGCAAGTAGAGGAACAAAAGAAGGAGCAACTGGCTCCAGTCATAATCGAAGGGAAAGAAAAATGGGAGGTGGAACAAATACTGAATAAGAGGAAGGTTAGAGGGAAAGATAAATATTTAGTATGTTAGAAAGAATTCACGGTAGAGTCAGATACTTGGGAAGGAAGGAAGAATTTAGAGAATGCAAAAGAAGCAATTCAAGAATTCAAGAAAGAGTATCGGTGAGACATGGAAGACATGGTACAACAAGAGTACAAAGAGGAAACATTTTGACAGGGAGAATTGCCAGGAAGATTTATAGCAAAGAAACTATACGGGTGGTTAGACAAGCGATATGACTAGGAGTATTGGGGAAGAATAGAGAAAAACTGAAGACAATGGAAGGGCAAGAAACCCATGAGAAGAGAAACAATGAAGACAATCCCAGAGGATAAAGAAATTGAAGAGGAAAAATCAGGAATATGAGAGTGGATGGAAGATGATAACAACGAGATAGGCAACTTGGCTGACCCATACTATGAGTTGTAGGAAAAATCCTCGGGACGAAGAAACTTGAGAGGGGGATGGTGTCATGACTTGGCAAAATGGCTAAGTTATTATTTATATTTCTTTTCTTTTCTTTTCCTTTTTTTTTATCTTGGACTTACTATATAGAAGGAAGTGCAGGAAAGTGTTATGCCATAAGTATCACATGGTCATGGTCACATCACATGATGTCACATGATAGGTCACATGATAGGCATGGGAAAGAAGTGCACAGACCATGTAGTAGTTGTATAAGTAGTATAGAGAATTTAATGGGAACTCTATCGAGTTCTCCTTGTCAAATGCTGATAAAGAAACAGTTGGCTTAATTCTGGCTTTGGAAGTTGGCTAGTCTGATACCTTGAGACTTGTTAATAGTCATAGCAAAGGCCAGCCTGACTGGGAATTGAAGTCTCTTGAGTGGCATAGGCAATGTCTCTGCATTAGGTGATAACCTAATCCTTGGAATCAACACCACCTTGCCTCTAAATCTCTTGTTCTTGCTGATAATCCTACACTGGAGCATCTTTTTTCTCATATTCAACACCACCATTCTTGTCCCATTACAAAGTCCTTCTCCTGGATCCAATTTTCTCAATAAAATAACTGGAGAGCCAACCTTGAGACAGAGTAAAGCAGGAGACAATCCACCAGCATTAAGTTATTGAAGAAACTCTGCAGGATAAGCATGGTGCATTCCATCTTCTTCAGATACAGAGTCCACACTTCTTAGCATATAGATCTCTGCATTTAGGTTGAACTGTTGAAGAATAGCCTTATTGATATCATGGACTTGATTATTTCTAGGACAGAGAATAATGCAATCCAAGAAGTACTGGTCATCTTGAGTCCTTGAGTTACCAATTCCTGGATAGATTCTGTTGATAAAAGCATTGAGATTAGCACAAACTATGGACTGAGGAACTTGAATCATCTCATTATCATTCATAGTTGACCTAGCACCAATCTCCAGCAACCACTGAGCATGTTGATTGTCAGCTTCAGAGTGACCCAAGTGCATATTCTGTCTGAGATGCAAAAACTTAATATGTTCCCATAAGTTTTTTCTACAAAGAGATGCTGCTACTACTTGTTGACGTGTTCCTTTGGGTACCACAGGCAAAGTCTGACAAAAATCCCCTCCAAATACCACTGTAATTCCACTAAATGGATGGTTATTCTAGATAATATGTTAATTCAAGAGCCATCAAGTGCAAGTGATTACTTACTTCAAGCAAGTCTCTAAGACATTGATCAACAGCATCAATATCATACTTGTGCTGCATAGGAGCTTCATCCCAAATGATAACCTTGGTTTGTTAGAGGACTGGGAATATGTAACTATTGTGTTTGAGTCCAGCCACAGAGTCTTCATGAATAGAAAGAGGAATCTTGGAGCATAAGTGAGATGTTCTTTCTCTATCCAACAAAAGAGTAGTAATTCTAGATGATACCACATGTAGTGCTATCTGACCTCTCTTTCTAACCTTAGCAACAATAGTGTTACACAAAAATGTCTTCCCAAAACTACCAGCAGCATGAATAAAGAAAAGATGACCCTGATTGTTGGTAACAGACTCCAGAACAACATCAAAAGCAGTAGCTTGGTCAAGATTGAAAATTGTCCTTTGCTTATCTACCAAAGTTGCCATTTCATCTACATCATACTGCTCAGTCTGTAAGAGAGGATTGGGTATTCTATGAGCCCACTAGTGCTATGGAAAAGGCATTGGTGGAAAATCAGCAAGACTTCTTTCCATTTCCACTAATATCCTGTTAAGATCCCAAAGGCCACAATCATAAACATCATTCTTTGGTATCTTCTGATCAGCTTGGTAGTAGTTCGTATGATGTAGTTTGTGCTTGACATCATCACATAGTCCAGCCTTGAATTGATCCCAGAGTAAATGAGGCTCAGCCACTTCATCAGTCAGCAAAATAACTGCCAATAACCAACAACATGCCATTCTAGGCTGTATTACAATTGCTTCCTCCAAGTAAATTCTCCACTTATGATCATCCTCCAGTAATCCCCTTGCCATACATCTTCCTTGAATGTATTAAACACTTGGCCATTCTAGGTCCTCAAATGCTCCCAACTCTTGCCACCTTCAAATATAGTTAAAAGAAGTTGTAAAAAGAACTGTTCTCCCTTTGATGGTGACACAAAGTACATCCTTCCAATTATCCTAGCATGTTGTCTTGGATACCATGACTTGTCTTTGGCATTCCAGGTATAGTGTTGAGAAAACTGCCAGTAGGAAAAGCCCAAACTATTATCATATACAGAGTTATAGTCAAACCAAGCAGTAAGTTAAGTCTTTTCCATATTTTGCCTAGCTAACACTTCATTGACAGTCTAGTGTGCATAGAAGTTGACATAGTGTTCATTGGGAAGATGGATATGAAGACGTTGAACTTCTGGTGACTCTCTATGCATATTGAATTCAAAGATCTTCCAGTAAGCTTCTGCTGGACCAATAAAGTGACCATCCAAATAAGCCTTGATTTCATCCTGCATCCCATCACTAATCTCTATAGTTGCTCTATCAGGACCCTTGTAAATATACTTGCTCAGATACTTAACAGTTCCCAATCTAGCAGAGATCTCAACATTGAGATGACAGTCAAAGAGAAGAAGAAGTTGAGGACAGTAAGGGACCACATATTGATTGGTAAATCTAGCCCAATTGCATTCAAAAACCAAGCCATTGTTAGGCCTAGCATAAAGTGGATAACTGTCCTCAGCCCAATCTGTTCTCTCTTTATACTCTTTGGGAAAGTGCTTACTACATTTTCCATTGACCATACACTTGGCTTGGGGATTATCAGCTCCATATGGACCATATAATATATATTTAGTGACTTTTGCATAGAGAAGTGGCTGTAGTTGAGGGTCAGGAAGTTGAGCTGAGATCATGGAGTTTATGTAATGAGGGTCTCGAATGTGATCTTGAGAGTGTAGAAAGATGGGCAAGTGAATATGTGGAAGACCTCTTTTCTAGAACTCAATAGTATGAATATGAGCAATAGTAGTACCAAAGAAGCTATTATTAATGAGTTTGAGGAGTGCTTTCTTCTTCTGCTCAAAGATCTGTGATACAATGTCAGGACGATTAGTAGCTAGTAGCTGTTTGACTAGGAAAAAGACTGTGGAGGATTTCTGGCCACTTGGGATTAGCAGTCATGGTAAGGAAGAGGTCTGGTTTGTGAAAGTATCTGCAAATGGCCATAGCATCCTAGAACAGCTGGGTCATAAACCTAGCACTTCCCATATGAGAAGAGGGAAGAATGAGTTTGCACCCCAAAACCCTAACATCTTCTCTATCATGTCTATCATACACAGCAGCATCCTGAAGTCCCTGGTAGAGCTCAGATCTAAGAGTATGTTGATGTGTTCTAGCCCACTTAAGTCTCTTCTGCTCACAATTTGCCTATGCATCAATAATAAACTGCTGAAATAGCTTTCTACCATAGAAGAGAGGTAGCTAAGGACCATCTCTAACATGAAGACAATAGGCATAATAGCATCTATCAGAAACTACCTGTGAGTGAGCTCATTCCTCTCCATCTCTTTGTCTTGCATTCTTCCCTTGTTCTCTAAGTTGAGCACCATGGATTGGAATTCTTGAATGCCATCTATTCTCTTTCTTTGGAAACAACAGAACATAATGAAGAGTAGCATATGAAGGACCATTCTTATCACAAAAGGCCACTTACTGACTGTGATTTTGTTGATGATAAACTCAAAAGATGCTTATAAGTGAAGTTTAGACAGTGACAAGAGATGTTGTTAAGTCTGAGGTCTAATTCTCAGATAGAGAGTCCTTATATACAGAAAAGTGATGGTCTGTGCACTAGGACAGATCATCACATACTACTATCTATTGTCCTACATATGGTAGTGTCTTTGTGCTTAATATAGTGACAACTTAACCATATGAAGGCTGTCCTTTGTTCTAAGAAAAGGACAGATGACTATCTATGGGTAATTAATGAAGTCCATGTACAAATATTGGGGCCTTCATATCTCCACTAATATTAATTGCCTTAAGGTTGTTCTAAGCTCATTCTGAGCGTTATGAAGAAGGCTTCTGCTGAGCCTAGAACCAAAGCATTGATCATGGTGGTTTCTGAGATATTAGTGATTTAATAAATGGTAACATAGTGGTTACCAGTTGATCTGCTTAATATCTCAGCCAATACTGATTGCCTCAAGATGTGACTGGCATTGATCAAAAGGTCTTTTTGAGGGCTTTCTGTAGCCTTTGAGACTGTGAGAGTCATTGAAGAATTGATGGAGATATGGCTAAATGAAGTTTGTGACAGTAGGAAGGGAGCAAAGCAACCTAATAGACAATACTACTTATTGTTATATGTGTCATGACTTGGCAAAATAGCTAAGTCATTATTTATATTTCTTTTCTTTTTTCTTTTCTTTTAGACTTATTACACAGGAAGGAGTGCAGGAAAGTATCATGTCACAAGTGTCACAGTCACATAAGTAAGATATCACATAATGTCACATAATGTCATATGATGGGTGTGGGAAAACAGTGCACAGACCATGTAGTAGTTGTATAAGTAGTATAGAAAATCTAATGGAAACTCTATTAAGTTCTCCTTATCAACTTAGACTTGGAGGGTGATTAAGTTATCTAGGCTAAGTTGCTATAATGTGGACTATTGTAGAAAGGAAGCAAAGTGACCTGATGTCAGAATAGCTAACTCCTAAGCCAGAATAAAGTCAACTGCTTCTTTATCAGCACTTGACAAAGAGAACTTGATAGAGTTCTCATGCATTTCTTGTACACTACTTATACAATTACTACATGGTCTGTGCACTATTTTCCCATACTCATCATGTAACCCATCATATGATGTGACATTGTGACATCCTAGTATATGACTGTGATGTGTGTCATTTGTCATATGATACTTTCCTGCACTTTTTCCTGGTATAGTAAGTCCAAAAGAAAATGAAATATAAATAATAACTTAGCTATTTTGCCAAGTCATGACAGACTGACTTTAATACAAACTTAATAACACAGAATTAGTAGAGGGTTCTAGATGGGTCAGAGGCCTAGATGAAAACCTTGTAAGAATATAATAGGAAAGTGTATACAGTGAATAGTATATAAGCTTAGACATCACAGAATGAAGTAGATAACTGAGAGAGGAAAGAATAGATCATAACCTTTAAGTAATATAAGAAAGTGATGGAGTACCCTATCAGTGAGTACCGAAATGAGGACAGTTCAGCAATGCAAGTACTATACTAGTTAGGTTATGATATCATAGTAAATGTGGCTGTTCCTTCTAATAGCAGTTATATTTGAACAAGAGAGTGTTATAAGTCATCTTAACCATGATGTAAGGACCTATAAATAGAATGATAAATGATAGAGTTAAACTACCAATCTCTTGAACAGTTGTAGTATATATTAGGACAAACATAGACAAATAGTCTAAAGTAGTAGAGCAATTGATCAGAGAACTCTATTAAGTTCTTGTTATAGTTCTCAAAGAACTTGCCTCTGAGTTGACTTGACTTGAGTCACATAACAGAGAGATAGGTAGTATCATGACTTGGCAAAATAGCTAAGTCATTTTCTATTTTTATTTTTTATTTCCTTTTCCTTTTATTTAGTTGAATTACTACTATGAAGGTGAAGTCATGTCACTGTCACAAAGTCACAAAACTGTGATATCAGTCACAGAATGGTCAGGTCACATGTCACAACACATGACAGGGTAATCACATGATAGATAACATGAGGACTGTGGGAGGTGAAGTGTATAGCTATGATAGAAGTTGTATATGTAGTGTCAAAAATCAAATGGGGGCTCTATCAAGTTCTCCTTGTCAACTCAGACATGGAGTGGATTTAAGTCATCTTGGCTAAAGTCTTACAGGTAGTAGGGACAAAAGTAAAATAGTAAGCAATTTCAGTAAGGGCCAAGGTCTATAACCTTTTGTAATGCAAGGTTAAATAATGATTTTATAGAGGTCTTTGTCTAAGTCTTTATGCTATTGAAATATATTTATAGAGGTATAGCTGCTAATAGTACAGTAGCTAAGCAACTTGTTATACACTCATAAGGTATACACCTGTTTTAGTCTTTCAAAGGTTGGTAGGTTGTGGTCTTGATAGTAAGGTAATATACTTGGGTTAGCATTCTAGTAAGAGAATGCCCCTCTTTTATACATCTACAGGATGCTATGAGTCATGTAGATTACAAGCTATTGAGTCACTAATTATTAAGAGCTTCACTAAAGATTTCATTTAACTATTGACTCAAAGGTCTTCTACTTCTATCTACCATGTATATGAACCATTATGATTTGTCTATAATATTATCTTGGATAAAGGGCAAGATAGACTGTGTTCACAAGGACATATAAAGGTTTAATGAACAGTATTGCCCAAAACCCATTCTAGACATAGGATTTTCCCCATCAAATAGTTTATCACTGATCTTCTAAGAGCATCTAGTTCTCAGAAGTTCCTAAGATATTTATAGTTATCTTAGGCTGTTCACACACTATTGTGATTAGCTCATTTACCACTAACATGGTTGTACAGCCTTGTAAATCATGAAATATTATTATAATTCTCCTATGATTTGATGATTGATTTATTTTGCTCAGGAATTTCATATTTATTGATGGTGTCTAGTAGCAAGCTACTAGGACATTATAAATGTTATTTAGAAAAATTCTCAACATATACTCTACAGTTGGTACATCAGATGCTGTAGAGTTCCGGGAGGCTATGTAGTCAATAGACTGACAATGAGTAATAAGGTGTACATGTTGCAAGGGTCCGATGGTGAAGATCCGACGTTATATTCTAATATTATCACAACAGCCCATTGGGCTCGAAAGACATCTTCAAGGTGGGTGGTAAGCTTGGTGTCAATGGCTAGATTTTTAGGATGGTGAGTGTTCTCATTGTCATTCATGGTGGGCATGAAGAACTGAGGCTCAAACACACCAGATTGCGATGTCACACATGTGACTTTCAATTGACTTGATAGATCAGGTAACAGATGACTTGACTTAACAGCTACATGTCCACCCTGAAAAGGTCCGTCTCCCGACATCCACACGTTGTTTATGTTATGTTCTGGGTAAGGTGCACATATAAGGCCTTCTCAGATCATTTAATCGATGTCTTCATAACTCATGTCTCTCTGGATACAACCATTTGTCTTAAAATGCCCATCACGAGGATGGCCCATACTCAACATGACAGCAAATCGTTACAGAGCATCCAGCTCCCCGGTGGATGGTCTTACGCTGCTTTTCTTCCATTGCAATAGTGCACGTGTGTTATTTTGC
>Ga0153970_1000232_pt1 | contig 11600 bp, 13 predicted proteins | sample TSGA054MetaG_FD_102280 | JGI IMG/M metagenome (GOLD analysis project Ga0153970, IMG submission 102280) | Attine ant fungus gardens microbial communities from Georgia, USA - TSGA054 MetaG | ecosystem: Host-associated > Fungi > Mycelium > Unclassified | place: USA: Georgia, George L Smith State...
GACTTGAGCATCTAGCTCAAGTAGCAGGGTAGCGGCTGTGACCACCGCTACATACACCTCATAGATGCTTGCCCAGGTGCCCTGTATCAGATTTCCCTTCTAGAAGTGCTCTCGAGGACAGAAGTGAACTTAGAACAGACTACACAATCCAAATGACATCATACTGTAGCCGCCGACGGCCCTATTTAAAGAAGAGTTGCAGTCAGATTTGGGCCATCATCACTGATGGCTAATTATAGCGATATCAAGAGAGTTGTACCATTGCAAAGTCGCCTCGTAACAGTGGTAGGAGGAAACCGGAGGGTAGAAGAGTGGGAATGCATAGGAGAGATAAGAGGAAGAACTGGGAAGCTGAGAAGAGAAGTAGTAGGGAGATTAGATGAAGGGAACACACGTAAGAACAAGACAGGTCAAGACCGCCATCTCTGTCTATAGTCCGTTGAGACGCCCAAGGCCTGACCATTGTGCGAGAAAGGGTTCCTGGAGTAGGATTAGAATGGCAGGGAGTGGTTAGTCAGTATCTGGGAGGGGTGCCGTACCATCATTACGGCCTTGCTAGAATTAGGAATTCAGAGGTTTTCTTTGTCTCACTTTCTTTGTTGTCTTTTTGCTTTGTAATCATAATAAAATACTCTAGGGCACAGGAGGGGAATCAAGCATCATACCCCCATCACCATCCCTTTCTGTTGCTCTAGAGCTTAATGGCTATTGTTGAGTGACTGAGTTTCTAGTCTTTCCAAGTATTCTACCTTACTTTCTAAAAACCCACCCAAACTCTTCCTCAACAGGAACTCAAGCCCCAATGGACTTGGGCATTTGCTTATGCTAGGAATTAACAGCTCGCTACATGTCATTGGAGTTGGCTTCTAGTTGTACGGTCAGCTGAAGAAGAGCTCACACGACGTCACAGGAGTTCTAGGTAGTTCTGCTGTATCGACAGTGAGCTAGGCTACTAGACTAGGTAAGGGCAGCAGTGTCATGATGCAAGACGAACATGCGTCTTAGGGATCCTATTACGGTGAAATCTACCTCAAGTGGACTCTTAAACATTTTATTATTATTTCTGAGGTTTCTTTTGGATTGTACCCTACCCTTTCCTCTATTACCGAGCTCTCCTTTGTTATTTGATTACCTTCCCAGTGCCTACTTGTTTAGTGCACAACTGTGAAACATCTTGGGGATTATTAGATTTCCATTTGTTGTCACCCTTGTTTCAAGATCAAATTCCCTTTGATCCCCATCAGTGGAAATTAAGGAACAAGAGAAATTTGTTAAAGAAAACCTACGAAAAGGATACATCAAATACTCCAAATTGCCTATGGCATCACCCTTCTTCTTTGTCAAAAAGGACAGAAAACTGCAACCATGTCAAGACTATCGTTACCTCAATGAACATACAATCAAGAACGTTTACCCAATACCTAATGTTCAAACCATTTTGGACAAACTTCGAGGATCAAAATACTTCACCACAATGGACATACAACTCGGATACAACAACATCCGAATTTGAAAACAAGATCAATGGAAAGGAGCATTCAGGACGAATCAAGGATTATTTGAACCAACTGTCATATTCTTTGAAATATGCAACAGTCCAACAACATTTCAAACGATAATGAACACAATATTTGCACCACTCATTGCAAAAAACCTAATACTGGTTTACATGGACGACATTCTCATCCATGCTCCAACAAGGAAACAATTACACAAGACAACAAAAGAAGTACTCAAAATACTTCAGGAGCATAACCTATATCTCAAACCCGAGAAATGCCAATTCGCCAAACGACAACTCTTCTACCTTGGATATATCATCTCACCCAATTAAGTCCAAATGGACCCAATCAAACTCAAAGGCATATCCGACTGGCCTGCGCCCTCAACAATCAAGGAAACAACAAAATTCCTTGGATTCTGTAATTTTTACAGGAAATTCATCAAGGACTATGCCAAAATTGCCTCACCAATTAATCAATTGGTAAAGAAGAACACGAAATTCACCTGGACAGAGAAAGCACAAAAAGCATTCAACAAGTTGAAGAAGAAATTTGAAGAGAAACCCATCCTCATTACTCCTGATCCAACAAAACCATTTGAAATATTTGCCAATGCATCAAATCACGTGACAGGAGCAGTACTTACACAAAGAGACGACAATAGAGTACAATATCCCTGCTTCTTCTACTCGAAACCACTATTACCAGTGGAGAAACAATACCACACCTCTGAGCAAGAATTTCTTGCAATCATCAGAGCCATTCAAGAATGGAGACACTATATCAATGGAGCACCACAAGAAACTATCATCTGAACCGACCACAACAACATTATTCACTGGACCAACCCAGCCAAATTGTCATGACAAATGACAAGATGGTCAACAATGCTTAGTGCTTATAAGATCAAAATCAAGCACATTGCTGGCAACAAAAATACCACTGCAGATGCCCTCTCTCAAAAATTCATCGAAGATAAAGATGAAGATGAACCAAAACAAGCTATACCTGACGAGTTTATCGACAAATCAATATTCCTAGCAGAGGAACTATCCAACGAGCCAACCCTGGAGGAGAAACAAAACATACTCAGGCAACATCATGACTCACCAACAGCTGGACACCCTGGTATCAAGGAAACACTATGTAAAGTGTCAAAACAATACTCATGGCCTAGACTTAAACAATTCATCACCAACTACGTCAAAGGCTGCAAAAACTGCCAAAGATGCAAGATCAACTGACATCTTCTAAAACCACCACTTCAAGAAATCCCAGCACCACAATCTAATCAACCATTTGCTCAAATTGCTATGGATCTCATCACTGACTTACCCAAGTCAAAGGGCTTTGATTCTATTTTATCTGTGGTGGACCACGGCCTAACAAAGGGGATAATACTAATACCAACAACAAAAGGAGTAACCTCGGAAGGAATCACAATACTCCTAATGGACAATCTCTTTCAAAGATTTGGTATTCCTGACAAGGTCATCTCTGATTGCAACCCTCAATTCATTGCCAAGTCAATGAAAGCCTTCTTACAAGGACTAGGAATCAAACAAGCCATATCTACAGCCTTTCACCCTCAATCAGACAGCACTATGGAACAGTTCAATCAAGAAATCAAACTATACCTTGCCATCTATTGTGCCGACAATCCTGAAACATAGGCAAACAAGTTACCCATGGCTAAATACTCTCACAACTCTAGACTCCATGAAGGACAATCACACATCTGTTCGAACTCATGTTTGGACATCCCACAAAAACCCACATTGACACCCCAGAAACCTCATCTATCACTGCTGACAACAGGATCAATCACATAGAAAACATCTGGACAAACACTAAACAAGCACATGAAGTTGCCAAGAATCTCATTAATCAGAGAATCAAAAGCAAACTTCCCAACCTCAAGACAGGAACACAAGTCTGGTTAGACTCTTGACACATCCAAATTGAAGGAACCCCAAAGAAGCTGGCACCAAAATGTGTAGGCCCCTTCGAAATCTTGGAAAGGACTGGACCTATCAACTACCAGCTAAAATTACTGCCACACTGGAAGATGCACCCCATTTTCCACGTCCACCTTCTTTGGCCCACACAAGAGAACACCCAATATGGGAAATTCTCAGAGAGACCTTCTCCAAAGATCATCGCAGGAGAAGAAGAATGGGAAGTCGAAGACATAATCAACTCCAGAAATAAAAATGGGGTAAAGGAATTTCTAGTTCACTAGAAAGGATACCCTAAAACAGAACACAACTGGGAACCAGAAACAAACATCACCAATGCCAAACAAATCCTCAAGACCTATAAAAGAAGACAGAGACAAAACTAACAAGAACAACACAACAAGTTCATGTCTTCTTTCTCTTCTTCCTCCTCATCCTCAGCATCCAACACAACCACCCTTATCACCACACCACCAACACTATCAACCAACCATACACAAGTCAATAACTTCTTCCTTTCCATCGAACAGTTCTTCCGAGCATAAAACAACAACCTGCCTCCATCCTACTATGCCCCCTATCAACAAATTGCCGCTGATCAAACTTCCCCCATACAACAATTCACGCTATTTGACCATCCCTTGGCCCAGCTGTGGACCACTCTCATTGGGAATTTAGTGGCTATTGCTGATTTTGACCTCTTCAGAGAGAATTGGGCTCTTTACCTTCATCTCCAACACACAGCCGATTAACAATTCCTTCAACTCCAAACAATCTCAAGAATCTCAAAGAGTTTCCACTCCCTACAATCCATCAACACCTCCTATACACCGCCGCAAGAAGAGTACAACACCCAGCAAACACAAGCCATCAGAACTCTGGCCTACCAACTGGATCTGACTTTGGAAACAGTTCTGATGACACACAAGAAAGTAACTCCAGCAATGATGAAATTGCTGAATGACTGGAAACTGACAACACCACAAAAAGAACTGGACCAAATCTGGATGATCCTCATGGAGATCAAGAACTACGAGACCTTAGGAATGCACCCCCCTTCATTACAGACGACGCACAATGCTTTGTCTGTGGTTGACGTGACCATTTCCTTGACCAATGCACTGATTATGTTTGCAAAAGATGTAATCAAAGAAACCCTGGTCATTACAAAAAGTTCTGCCTCCTCCAACCACGATGACCTCAACCACGATTCGCTATGGCAAAATGACAAGCCCAATGAGCCAGAGCCAATTATCCAAACCTTTTCCAAAATAAACCACTTTCTACTTTCATCCTTGGTCTCACTCCAACCAGAAGACGACTCCTGGAACATTTTCTCACTGAGACCCCAGAGGATCAATGTCATTCCACTCCTCGAAGACACAATAAACAAGTTCTCTTCAGAAATGGACTTCCAACTAGTCACACCATTGCGTTCCCCTCCACTTCCAACTCTTAGAGACCCATCCTTTGATATCTTCCTATGAGATGACCTCGACAAAACATACAACAAAATTGGAAAGACGATGACAAAGATTACTATGATGACATCGACAATATCACCTGGTCCAATATTCTGGGAGAACCTATTGGATATTAAATTTGATGAGGACATCAAATCGAACAAAGGGGATTATATTATGAACATCGAGTGGGACTACAATTATTATCAGCCATGGTCTGATAATGAGTGGTTAGTAGATGAGATATTGGCAATACTAGACAAGGACATTATTATGCAGTAATGCATCGAATAATGTCTGAGGACTCTAAGAGACAATGGACTTACAGAACAAACAGGATTCTTTGGAGAATTCTCGGACTATCTCTTTCTATTTTTGGACTTGTGCCAAATGGAACAATACTGGACTAACCCATTATTAGGACACTGACTTAACTTGTCACCCTTAGCACTTCTGTCACTAGACTGTCACTTAACTAGTCACTCTTAGTTACAACTAGTGTTACCACATTGTAACATAGTCACAATACCTAGTTAGGATAAATACAGACCAGAAAGAGAAGGAAACAACAAGTTCTCTCTTTCTGTATTCCCTCTGTAAAATCTTACTCTGAGGAATCAGTACTCTTACTTGTCTTAGGACAATCTCAAGGGTGCTACTCAAAGTCTCGTTTACATCTCTCCTTCAATATAACTTCACTGAAAACCTTAGCCAGACCCTCTAAACAAGGAGCATGAAGATATCAAGTATTAGATATAGGCTTCAAGTTAAACATATTCAACTGTGAGATCTAGAGTCTTAACAGCAAGAGGCTCAAGAACTGCCTATTGTACAAGGGAGGATTCCTAGAGTAGGATTAGAGGAGCAAGGAGTAGTCATCTAGTGTTTGGAAGGGACATCGTCTCATCATTTCAGCCTTACTATGTTTGGGAATTTGGAGGTTTTCTTTGTTTCACTTGCTTTGTTGTCTCATTGCTTTGTAATCTTGATAAAATACTCTAGGACACAGAAGGGAACTCAAGTATCATACCCCCATTATCATCCCTTTCTGTAGCTCTAGAGCTTAACAGCTATTTGAGTAATTAAGTCTCGTTTTTCTGAGTATTCCTTTTTACTTTCTAAAAACTACCAAAACCTCTCCCTCAAATAATAATTCAAGCCCTAATAGACTTGGGCATTTTCTGATACTAGGAGTTAACTGCTCACTATGTATTTTTGGAGTCGACTTCTAGTTGTACAGTTAGCTAAAGAAGAGCTTATACAATAGTACAAGAGTTCTAGGTAAATCTGCTGTATCAACAGTAAGCCAGACTACTAGACTATGTAAGGGCAACAGTATCATGATGTGAGACGAATATGTGTTTTAGAGATCCTACTATGGTGAGACCAATCTCAAGTGGATTTATAAAAAGCTTTATTATCATCTCTTTTGGTTATTTGAGTCTTTCTCCTCTATTTCTCCCTTTTTTAAGCTCTCTTTGTTATTTGATTATCTCCCTAGTGCCTACTTGTTTAGTGCACAATTATGAAACATCTTAGAGATTCTTTTACTTTTATTTGTTGTCACTTTTGTATTGTGATCAAATTTCCTTTGATCCCCATTACTGTCAAACTACAATTGTATTGCTGATACTTGAATACACTGGCATATATTTTGAGATTGTATTTGAAGTAAGAGAAAGCCAGTTCAGGGATTGGGAAACATCAGGTAAGAGTAAAGTATAGTAGTGGAGTAAGATCACATAGTCATGTCTGGAAGGTATGGAGGACAGAAAGGTGATGTCTGTTATAGCCACATGACAATGTCATGGAGGAAAGACATAAAAGAGAGTAATAGAATAAAGAGTTTTCTTTTTCTATTTATTTTAATTGAGTTATGGGATTTGTACTATTCTAATATATTTCTCAGAGTAAAGATTGATGAAGAAGCCTCCTTGTGTCATGACTTGGCAAAACAGCTAAGTTATTTTCTATTTTTATTTCTATTTATTTAGTTGAATCACTACTATGAAGATGAAGCATAGAAAAGAAGTCATGTTATAGTTACAATATGTGATGGATAACATGAGAACTGTGGAAGGTGAAGTGCATAGCCACAATAGTAGTTGTATATATATAGTATAGAAAATCAAATGGGAACTCTATTGAGTTCTCCTTGTCAACTCAGACTTAGAGTGAATTTAAGTTGTCTTGGCTAAAGTCTTATACTAGAACTTGATTCCACTTTGAGCACTGTTTGCCTTAGATCTTGCTCATACTTACTCTCATCCAAATCAACCCTCAGCTAGTATTCATTGCAATCACTAGTCACCTCCATATATAACTGGGTCCTTGGCTTAAGGGGACTTTGCAGTCAGTTAGGGACTGTAGGTGGAGATATAGTATTATACCTGGGTATTACATTTGAGACATAACCTCATAAGCAGGTGGTGTTTAGTAGGATACTTGTACTGTTTCTTAGTATAAACTTCATGCTATAGGTGCCCTTGTCACTTGTTTACACAGAGGATTGATAGTTACTCCTTTAGAGGCCATCTAGAGTAGAGATCTTCTCTGTGGAGTGATAGTATAACCCTAGTATTAGAGCAGTAGCAAGTAAGGCAGTAGAACTCTGGCTGGGTGAAGATCTTACACCCCAGTAGATATAGTTTACTTAGCAAGACTCAACATTCATTCTGTACCCTTCAGAGACGTTATCATAATGTCTCTCTCATAATATAACTCTCTCATGAGCAGCATACTCAATCAAAAGTATGCCCTTGCTAAATTAAGGGTAGAATTGGAAGGAAGACAAGGAAAGCTATCCTATGAGTATAAAAAGTTTGGGCACCTAGCCTATAACTGCAGGAACAAGAAAGAGGAAGGGAAAAGGACATCTGTTCCTAAAAATAGATTTGAGATATTATCAAGTAGAGTGATGAGGTGTGGAGTAGAGATAAGAAGGCAAGAAAGGGACAGAAAAAAAGAAGAAGCGATACAATGTTTTAAATATAGAGAAGAAGGACATCAATGGAAGAAATGCCCAAGGAAGTGAAAAAAAAGAAGAGAAAGAGTGGTACAGGTAGTAGCACCACAAGAGGTACTACCAAAGAAGGAGCTGGCATGCTCTATTAGGAGAAATGCACAAGAGAATAGAATGAGGTATTTTGAGTGTGAAGGGGTGGAACATTGATACAGAGACTGCCCTAATAGGAGACTAGAAAAGGAGAAGGCAGCACATATGGCAAACCTATAAAAGACACAGCAGAAGGAGTAGAGAAAGGAGAATGCTCTACAATAAAGAGCATTTGAGCATTGCAGAGAAGGAGTATCTGAAGAAGCAGATCTGTTTGAGCTAGGATGGAGTAATATCATGACTTGGCAAAATGGCTAAGTCATTATTTATATTTCTTTTTCTTTTCTTTTCTTTTCTTTTCTTATTGGACTTACAACTACAAGATGGAGCACAGGAAAGTATCACATGACTTTGTCACAGTCACAGTGTGTCACATGACTAGAGTAACATGAGGACCATGGGAGAGTAAGCACATAGCCACAGTAGTAAAATGTATAAGTAGTAGAGAATTAAGCGAGAACTCCATCGAGTTCTCTTTATTAAACGCTGAACAAAGAGACAGTTGGCTTAATTCCGGTCATCAGACTTTAGCTGCTGACAAGTAATGGGAAAGTAATAGTGTCATATCTGACATGCAAAGATTGTGGAAGGAAAGAACATTATGTAGTAGAAGATAGAGAGTAGAGAGTAGTCAAATGAAAGGAATGGAAAGAACTAAAGAAGTATAGAGAATGTGTAGAGAAAGAAAAAGGGAAAGAAATGCACCCTACTAAGAAAAAAGCACAGCAAAGCAGCACATGGGCAAGAAACCTAGAAGGTGCAGCAAAAGAGAGGAGTAGTCAAAGGGAAGTTTGCAGAACTTTCAAAATGTTAAAAGAAGTGTAGTTGGATATAAGGATCAAAAGAATGGACCCTCATAAGGGTGTCACAATAAAGGTACTCTTAAATAGTGGAGCAATGGAGATGTTTATAGATAGGAAGACGACAGCCAAATATGGATTTAGGCTACAAAGGTTAGAGAGACCAGTAAGAGTCAAGAACATCAATGGAATATATAATAGTGGAGAAGTCATTATACATCAGATAAGAGTAAATGTGTACTATCAAAGCCATATTGAAAGAATGAGGATGAATGTGTGCAACTTGGGGAGGACAGAAGTAATCCTGGGGATACCATGGTTAGCAGCACATAACCCAGAGATCAATTGGGAAACAGGAGAAGTAAAAATGACAAGGTGCCTACCTCTGTACAGTGGAGTGAAAATAAAGAGAGAGGAAAAGAAAAAAGAGAAAGGAGAGTAGTAACTATAGAAGAAGAGAAAATTGTCAGATGGATGATAGATGATAAAGAAGATTGGGGAAGAGAAAAAGAGATTGAAGAGGACTATAGAAAGATTGAGAAAATGGTTCCAGAGAAATTCTTAAAATGGAAGAAAGTATTTGGGAAGGTAGAATCAGAAAGAATGCCAATGAGAAAGGTTTGGGATTATGCCATAGATCTCAAAGATATGTTTATACCATGAAAAGGAAAGATTTATTCTCTGTCCAAAAACAGAAGGGAAGAATTCCAGAATTTTGTAGAAGACCAATTAAGAAAGGGGTATATTAGACCAATAAAATCCTCTCAAATGTCACCAATGTTCTTTATAGGCAAGAAAGATGGAAAGAAAAGAATGGTTATGGACTATTATAACCTAAATAGCCAGACAGTGAAGAATAATTACCCACTATTATTAATCACAGAGTTAATCAATAATATGGATAGCAAGAAAGTATTCACTAAAATGGATCTTAGGTAGGGGTTCAATAATATGAGGATCAAAGAGGACAATGAATAGAAAGGAGCATTTACAACATATATAGGCTCTTTCAAACCAACAGTAATGTTTTTTGGGATGACAAATTCACCAGCCATATTCCAGGCAATGATAAATGAAATCCTGAGAGATTTAATTAATGAAGGAAAAGTTGTAGCATTTATAGATGATATATTAGTAGGGACAGAGACAGAAGAAGGACACAATGAGATAGTAAAAGAAATATTGAAGAGATTAGAGAGAATGACTTGTACATCAAGCCAATGATGGATATCAAAGGAGGTTGATCACAAAACAAAAGTGATAACAAATAGAAAAAAAAGGGATCTCTGAGATGTTTCACTAATTGTGCACTAAACAAGTAGGCACTAGGGAGATAATCAAATAACAGAGAGAGCTTAAGAACAGGGGGAATAGGGGGAATAAAATTCAAATAACCAAAAGAAATAATAATAAAGTTTTTAAGAATCTACTCGAGGTTGGTCTCACTATAATTGGATCTCTAAGACACGTGTTTGTCTTACATCATGATACTATTGCTCTTACCTAGTCTAGTAGCCTGGCTTGCCATTGATACAGCAGTACTATCTAGAACTCCCATGCTATCATGTAGGCTCTTCTTCAGCTGACCATACAACTGGAAGCTGACTCCAAAAACATGTAGCAAGTGGTTAGCTTCTAGCATAAGCAAATGCCCAAGTCCATTGGGGCTCAAATTCCTGTTTGAGGGAGAGGTTTGGTGGTTTTTAGAAAATAGAGAAAAACACTCAGAAAAATAGAGACTTAGTCACTTAAATAGCTATTAAGCTCTAGAGCAATAGAAAGAGATAATAATGGAGGTATGATGCTTGAGTTCCCTTCTGTATCCTAGAGTATTTTATTAAGATTATAAAGCAATAAGACAACAAAGAAAGTAAGACAAAGAAAACCTCCAAATTTCCAAACATAGTAAAACTAATGTGATGAGGCAGTATCTCTCCCAAACACTCAGTAACTACTCTCCAATTCTCTAACCTTACTCCAGGAATCCTCCTTCACATGATAGATAGTTCTCAAGCCTCTTGCTAGGTCATAGAAGAAGATGGCAATCTCGAGTTATCTTGCTCTTGAGCACGTTGATGGGGGATCAAAGGGAATTTGATCTTGAGACAAGGGTGACAACAAATGGGAATAGCAAATCTCTGAGATGTTTCACAGTTGTGTGCTAAACAAGTAGGTACTGGGGAGATAATCAAATAGAAAAGGGAGAGCTTTATAATGGGGGGAAGGGTAGAATATAATCCAAAAGAAACCAAAAGAACAATGATAACAAGTTGAGAGTCTACTTGAGATAGATCTCACCATAATAGGATCCCTAAGACGTGCGTTCATCTCGCGTCATGACACTGCTGCCCTTACCTAGTCTAGTAGTCTGGCTCACCGTCAATACAGCAGAACTACCTAGAACTCCTGTGACGTCGTGTGGGCTCTTCTTCAACTGACTGTACAGTTGGAAGCCGACTCCAATGACACGTAGCGAGCTGTTAACTTTTAGCATAAGCAAATGCCCAAGTCCATTGGGGCTCAAATTCCCGTCGAGGGAGAGTTTGGGTGGGTTTTTAGAAAAGAAGCTAGAACACACAGAACAACTAAAAACTCAGTCACTCAAGAATAGCCATTAAGCTCTAGAGCAACAAAGAGGGATAATAATGGGGGTATATGATTGATTCCCCTCCTGTGCCCTAGAGTATTTTATTATGATTACAAAGCAAAAAGACAACAAAGAAAGTGAGACAAAGAAAACCTCTGAATTCCTAATTCTAGCA
>Ga0153970_1000235_pt1 | contig 11525 bp, 10 predicted proteins | sample TSGA054MetaG_FD_102280 | JGI IMG/M metagenome (GOLD analysis project Ga0153970, IMG submission 102280) | Attine ant fungus gardens microbial communities from Georgia, USA - TSGA054 MetaG | ecosystem: Host-associated > Fungi > Mycelium > Unclassified | place: USA: Georgia, George L Smith State...
CTAGTGCACAGACCATCACTTTTCTGTATATAAGGACTCATAGTCTGAGGATTAGACCTCAGACTTAACAACATCTTTTGTCATTGTCTAAACTTCGCTTTTTTGAACTTTTCAAGTATCAAAACATCAATCACAAATTAGTAAGTGACCTTTTGTGATACTACCTAAGTTGCATCTGCTATTCCTCTCTAGATCAAGTTCTGGATATATTCTGTGTTTTTCTCAAAACATCCTATTGACTCTAAACTCTTACACTCAATAGTTTCACATTTCACGATTCTAGAGGTAGTGATAATAGAGGTAAATGCCAAGAGGTTCTCTTTTTTCTCTTCTCCTGTCCCAAATACTATATTAAAGTTATTACAAATCCCTGAAACTCAAGGAATAAAATATAAAAAGGAAACTATTATTACTTTTAGGATTCCCTTGACTCTTTCTTATTCTAAGTCTTCCTAAAATCCTACTGATTATTTCTCTCCTGTTTTTTTCCCATCAATGATGCATTTCTACTACTGTTTCCTTCTAGAATCTTCTTTATCCTTTGTGGGTCTTCTCTCTGTCATTGGCTTGTGATTTTGAACTCCTTAGTTACCTGTCAAGTGTTAGTAAGCTCTAACTATAGGTCCAAATCTCTAAGTCACATTCTAGATGTCATTTATCTAAATATAACTGATCTGATACTATCAATACTTATTTGCAATCAATGGCCTATCTGTCTAAGTCCGTCGCTAGTGTTCTAGAGTTCAAATGTCCTATTTCTACCAAGGTATATCCCATACAAAGTAGATCTAGAATGTTTTTATCCAATAACTCTGTTTATAACCTAATACCAGCTCATCTTACTTGTCTCCTAAGGTATTTAAATGAGCTCTAGGTCCAGTTCTACCTGCTCACTATTTTATATAACACTTTGGTACATTCTAAAGACTGATAATAGGTTCTAGAGCAAATTCTAATTAGGAATTTGTTGGTATAATATATATCAAATGCTACTTTCTGCTGCAAATTTGCTAGCAGCATAACAGCATGGGACTATATAGTAGGGTTAGGGTTACTTCTCATGTATAAATAGTGTACTAAATCTAATAGAAACTTTATCGAGTTCTTCTTGTTAACTTGGACTTGGAGTAGGATTAAGTTATCATGACTAAGTCCTTATATCTTCATTTTTGTTACAAATCTTTCTGTCCTCTCATATTTTCTCTTCCTCCCCTCAAATCCCATTCTTGGGTCTTGTCCATAATTTTCCTTGAAGGACAATGTTCTAGTACTAAAGTGTACCTTATTGTTGTATGTAAACTTTGCTGTTTCTAACTATTCTGGCCATTGTTCTTACCTATGATCAATAAACATTCTTAATTACTATTTCAACTCCTGGTTGACCCTCTCTATTTGTCCATCTGTCTGAGGGTAAAATACTGTCAACATCTTACTTTCAATCCCCAATATTTTATTCAACTCTTATATCAAACTTGCCACAAATTGAGGTCCCCTATCAGAAATGATACTCTTGGGTAACCTATGTAGCTTCCACATATTATCTTTGAACAACCTAGCTAGCCCCTCCACTAACATCTTCTCTGTAGTTAATATAAAGTGAACTATCTTAGTTAATCAATCTACCACTACTAGGATACTGTCATATTCTTGAGCTAAGGGCAACTTTGTAATAAAATCTGCTGATATATGTGTCCAAGGCTTCTTAGATATTGAATTAGGTATTAACTTTCCTGCTAGTTGCTCTGTGTGGTTTTTGTTTCTTTGGCAAGCATTATATCCCTCCACATATCACTTCACCTCTTTAGTTACTCTTGGCCACCAGAAGTTTTGAGTGACCAACTCTACTGTCTTCCTCTATCCTTTATGCCCTCCTACTGGCATATTGTGATGTAGTTGAATAATCTCTGCTCTTAACTTGTCATCTTTGGGTACATATACCTTCTCTTTCTTATACATTATACCTTCTACTTCTTTTCATTCCTCATCTCTGAGCATTTTCACTTCTGTCCATTTCATTTCTTCCACTGCTTTTACTACTTTGTCATCTTTTACTTTATACTGTCTTACTTTTACTAGTAGATCTACTCCTTCCACAATGATTTCTATCTTTTCTGCCTTCCTCACTTCTAACCATTAATATCTTATTCTCGTTATCCTTTTCTACTCCAATTTCCTAGTCTGGTCTTTTGCTTAGACTGTCCACTTTTCCCATCTTACTCCCTGGAACATACTTTAGCATAAAGTTGAACCTAGATAGGTATAAAGCCCATCTTGCTTGTCTCCAATTTAACTTTTGTGATCTATCTAGATCTCAAGTTTAATTACTGCTCCTTCTAAGAAGTGCCTTCATACCTCCAAGTATCTGACTATTGCCAACATTTCTTTGTCATGTATCTCATAATTCCTTTTGGTATCACTTAGAGATTTTGAAATGAAAGCAACCAGCCTCCACATTTCATTAGAGCACTTCATTGACAGTACTCCTTCTATTGTATAGTTTGAAGCATTAGCTTCTATCCTAAATTCTTTGTCTAAATCTGGGACTGCTAATACTGGCTTTGTTGTGAAAACCATTTTTAACTCATCAATGCTTTCTGCTACTCTTGCCCCCACTACCACTTTATGTCCTTCCTCATTAATATGTTCATTGGCCTTGCTACTTGAGCAAAATTCTTAATAAATCTCCTGTAATAATTTGCGAGGCCCAAAAATTTTCTAACATCTTTCATATTCTTTGGTTTTGGCCAACTAAGCACTCCATCCACCTTTTTTTCCCTCTATTTCTATCCTATTGAGTTCTATAACTACTCCTAGGAATCTGATTTTCTTTACTTTTTACACATATTTCTCTGGCTTGACATATAAGTCATTTTCCTCCAACTTTCTTAATATTTCCTCCACAATCTCATCATGCTTTTCCTTGGTTTCTGTTCCTACTAGTACATTGTTTACAAATACTACTACTTTTCTTTCATTTATCAAGTCTCTTAAGATTTCATTTATCATTGCCTAAAATATAGCTGGCAAATTTGTTATCCTAAAGAACATGACTGTTGGCTCAAAGAATCCCATATATGTTTACAACGCTCCTTTCCACTCATTCTCTTCCTTTATCCTTATATTATTGAACCCCTATCTTAGATCCATTTTGGTAAAGATTTTCTTGCTTTCCATATTGTTTATTAATTCTATAATTAATAGAAGCAGATAGTTGTTCTTTATTGTCTGATTATTTAGGTTATAGTAGTTCATTACTATTCTCTTACTACCATCCTTTTTACCCACAAAGAAAACTGGTGACATCTGAGAGGATTTTGATAGTCTGATATACCCCTTTCTCAATTGGTCCTTCACAAAGTTCTGGACTTCTTCTCTCTCATTTTTGGATAGAAAATAGATTCTTTCCTTCCACATAGTTTGAACGTCTCCTTGAGATTAATAGTATAATCCCAAACTTTTCTGGTTGGCATTCTCTCCAACTCTACTCTCCCAAACACTTTCCTCCACTTTAGAAATTTCCTTGGGACTAACTCTTTGATTTTCCTATGGTTCTCTTCAATTTCCTCTTCACTTTTCCAATCTTCTTTATTGTCTATTGTCCATCTGACAATTCTTTCTTCCTCTAGGGTTACCACTCTTTTTCTTTTTTTGACTTTCTTCTCTTCTTTCTTTAGTATTGCCCTGCCACACAAAGATGGGCACCTCATCATTTTAACTTCCCCAGTTTCCCAATTTATTTCTAGGTTGTATGCCTATAACTATGACATCCCCAGTATCACTTCCATCTTCTCTAGGTTGCATACATCTATCCTCATTCTTTTTACATGGCCTTTATAGTATACATTCACTTCTATCTGATGTGTAATGGCTCCTCCACTGTTATTTGTTCCATCAATATTTCTGACCATTATTGGTCTCTCTAGCTTTTGCAGCTTGAACTCATGTTTTGCTGTCATCCTTTTGCCCATGAACATTCTTGTTGTGCCACTGTCCAAGAGTGCTTTGACTGTAACTCCCTCATGCATATCAACCTTTTCTACCCCAATATTTAACTATACTTCTCTTAGCATTTTGAAGGTTCACCTGACCTCTCTTTGCTTACCCCCCTCTTTTGCTATGTTTTTCCCTTAGTGGGGCATACCACTTTCCTCATGCACCTGCACTATTTTAACTCTTTTAACCTCCTCCTAAAGATCACCTCTTTTTCTCTATTTTCCTCCACATGGTATCCTTGTTATGACTTGGCAAAATGGCTAAATTATTTTCTATTTTTATTTTCTATTTTCTTTTTCTTCTATTTAATTGAATCACTACTATAAAGGTGAAGCATGGGAAAGGAGTCACATCACTGTCACATGTCACAGTCACCACATGATGGGTAACATAAGGACTGTGGGAGGTGAAGTGCATAGCCACAATAGTAGTTGTATATATAGTGTAGAAAATCAAATGGGAACTCTATTGAGTTCTCCTTGTCAACTCAGATAAGGAGGATGTCTAAGTTATCTTAGGCTAAGTCACTACAATCCTTGCTTTCCACATTCCTCACATACCAAGTAGGACACTACTATCTCCTTGGTGTACTATCCTAACTCTAATAGGTACACCTTATCAGGAATACTTTCTTTATAATGCTTCTGCACCTTTCATTGTAGGACATGTGCTGGACTTCTCTTTTACTCCTTTTACTATGCCTTTTCCTGTACAGGACGTGCTATTGTTTCTTCCTTTACTTTCCTTATGCTCTCCTCTCTCCTTTTGGGACATTCTCTATATTTGTGCCCCTTCTCTTCATACTTGAAACATTCAACTATCTAGCCTTTTTCTTTTGTCTCTTGTCTCCTTAGTTCTATCCCACACCACTACTCAACATCTCAAACTTATTTTGGGAAGTGACTTTCTCTTTCTCTTCTCCTTCTTTATTCCTGTAGTTTCAGGCCAGGTACCCAAACCTCTTACAACCTCGACAAATTTTTCCTTTTCTTCCTTCTAGTTCTACCCTTAATTTAGCAAGAGCATACTTTTCATTAAGCAAGTTGCTCATAAGAGAGTTATATTGTTGTAAAGACATAGCATCATATCTTTACAATGGTATGGAATTAGTGTTGATTCTTGCTAGTTACAACTACATCTGTTAGGGTACAAGATCTTCATCTAACCAGATACCTACTACCCTACTAACTACTGTCCTAGTAATATGGTTATACTATCACCTCAAGGAGAGGATCCCTACTCTAAATGGCCTTCTAGAAGTAACTATCACTCCTCTGCATATACCACTTATAATGGAATACTGTTACACTACTAGAGAATTTTCTACAGAAATGTAGCATAGGATACATATTATACCCCTAGATTTCACTATTGGAACCCACTTCAGAGACCTTCTCCAAGCCCCAGACATAATCTAGACCCAAGATTGGGTACTTCTATTAGGTAGTAGCCAAGCTGCCACATGCTAGAATAGCATATACCTCAGGAGGCAAGACTGATAAGCTAGCATTAGGTTTCTCAGATACAAACTATTAATGTTGAAACTCTAGAAATCAGAGGCTCAGAGATATCTTTGGAATGCAAGATAATTTTGATCTAGAGCAGATTTAGACTAATATGACCCCAAGACAACAAATCAAAAGTCTATCAGTGACTAGTGATCCTATTACTGCTGTACTCAGTCAAGAAACAGATATGCCACTGGATGATGATCATATTGCTGATGCTCGTACACACTGTCATGTGTTTCTAGACCATATTTAGAGTAGAAAAAAGCCAGTTTAGGGATCAGGGAGTGATGGGCAGAAGTGAAGTATGAAGATAGAGCAGGATCATATGGTCATGTCTAAGAGGTATGAAAAACAGAAAGGTAATGGCTGTTATAGCCACATGGTGATGTCATAGAGGAGAGATGTGAGGGAGAGTGGTAGAATGAAGGATTTCCTTTTCTATTTTCTTTTTAATTAAGTCTCCAACATTTGTAATATTCTAATATATTTCTCAGAGTAGAGATTGATAGAGAGAGTCTCCTTGGTCCTTGCCTTTATCTCAGAAGCTCTTGAGGTTGTAAATGCGATTCTCTTGAGTATGTAAGAGGTGATCTTAGTAAGAGATTGAGTTAATGAAAGTTGCCTATCATATACTCTATTCTTTCAAGAGACAAGACATAGTAGTTGCTTGGACAACCTTCTATAGAGTAGTAGACCTGAAAAGCCTGTCTAATCATCAACTCAGATCGTATCACACCTATAAGGTTTGGTGTGGGGGTATGGATGAGGGCTTGATTGAGTGTAGTAAGGCCTATGAGTAGTTTACTAACTATTCTACTAGTGAGCTTGTTACGGTGTGTAAAGGTAAACACCTTAGGAACACCATACAAGGTAGATCTAGATTGAGCTTCCAATCATTTCAGCTATTTTTATATTACAAATAAGCTGTACCTCTACTTTTTAATTTCTTTCTGATACCTCCACTTCCTTTTTCTCCTCATGAACCCTTTAGCATGCAATTGAGAACTGTCACCACCTCTTCTACTTGCTTATCACAGTAAACATCTCTTTTTCCTCTTTCAATACAACTATAACAATGGTAATGGACAGGATTAGCTGATAAAAAGGAATGACAAGTAATATAAGAGAAAGATCAAGAATGACTGATGGACATGAGAAAAGGATTTGTATTATAAATAGGAACAAATAACTAGGAAATGTATAAATAGTATAGAAAAATCAAGTGAGAACTCTATCATGTTCTCTTCTAACCCTGAAGAGCTCCCTTGATCCTAACCCAGGATTAAGATCTTAAGTCAGTCACTGACAAAGCTGCACTTCTACTTTTTAATTTCTTTCTAATATCCCCACTTTCTCCTTCTTCTCACAAACTCTTTAGCATGCAATTGGGAACTGTCAGCACTATCAGGATAGCTAACTCCTGAGCCAGAATAAAGCCAACTGCTTCTTTATTAGTGTTTGACAAAGAGAACTTAATAGAGTTCCCATTAGATTTACTATACTATATATACAATTACTATGTGACTATGCTCCTTATCTCCCATGGTCTCTATATTACTCGTCAACTGACTCCTTTGTCACATATTGTGACTCTGTGACTTGTCACATGATATCTTCCTATGCTCCACCTTAGTAATAAAAGAAAAGAAAAGAAAAAGAAATATTAAATAATGACTTAGCTGTTTTGCCAAGTTATAACAACCACCCTTTTTTACTTGCTAGTCATAGTTAAATTCCCTTTTGCCCCTTTCAGCACAGCACAAGGTTTATACTAAGAACAGTATAAGTATCTACTAAACACCACTTGATTATAAGGTCAGGTCTTAGTGCCAATACCCAAGCTTAGTACTATACTTCTACCTGTAGCCCCTAACTGACTGTAAAGTCCCCTTAAGCCAAGGGCCCAGCTATGTATGGAGGTGGCTAGTGATCACAATAATCATTGGCTAAGAGTTGATTTAGATGAGATAAAAGATAAGCAAGGTCCAAGGTAGACGGTGCTCTGAAGTGGAATTGAGTTCTGGTATAAGACTTTAGCCAAGATAACTTAAATCCACTCTAAGTCTAAGTTAACAAGGAGAACTCAATGGAGTTTCCATTAGATTTTTTATATTACTTATACAACTACTACATGGTCTGTGTACTACTTTCCCACACTCATCATGTGACATCATATAACATTGTGACTTTCTATTATGTGACTGTGACTATATGACACTTGTGATGTAATACTTTCCCACACTCCCTCCTATATAGTAAGTCCAAAAGAAAAAGAAAAGAAAAGAAATATAAATAATGACTTAGCTATTTTGCCAAGTCATGACAAGTGTCTTCCTTGATGTATAAGAGTCTTCCTACAGGATATCAACAGCTAACTTCAACTACTACAATGGCATAGAGGAAATTATCCTAGGTTAGAACTGACATAGGACTAGTGAGATCCATTACAATAAGTTCCATTTTGGAGTAACAAGTATTGTTGAACTCATAAAAAGGAAGGCAATGGGACTTAGCATTTACACAACTACTACAAATGTAGTTAAACTCTCAAGGTATACTTATTTCAAGACTATTAACTAAGTTTTGGTGTTTTATAGAATCTATAGCATAAGGGCTCAAGTGTCCCATGTATTGGTATCAGAGATATATACTAAGAAGACTACCAGTTAGGTAGGTAGCACCAGTAACTAGAGTAGTATATTGAATATAATACAAGGTCCCAGTTGAGCCTGTCAGAGAGGTTCTAAATAATTCCTCATTGTCTTTAGAGAGTATAAGTCTATTGTCAAAGCTTTTTACAGACATCCCTTATGTTATGAGAGCCCCAAAAAGGAAATATTTTCTTGCACATTCAAATACTTAATCTGCAACCTCAAGTCATACAACAGGGTTGAGATATAAATAGCATGGGAACTTAGCTAATCTCATCACATGACAAGGATCAGGTGACCATAGAATATTCTGGAAGGACTTGTGACTGTAGGACTTTAGTGTACAGCCACTTGTAAAATAGTATAAGTAGTAGGCTAATTCAATGAAGAACTCCATTGAGTTCTTCTTGAACATTCACCTAGGGTGATCACTAAGAACTATTACAGTCCTTCGATAACACCTTGACAATGTAGAGCACTAAGGCTGATAAAATTTGTATCTAGATGAGGAATATAGAGAACATTATGAAAAGTGATATTAAGTCAACTATTAGGGAGTTTAGTTGAGAAAAGAACTAATCCTTGGCTAGAGATAAATATACAATTGTAACTACCAACTATAACAAATTCATTAGAGGATTCTGTGTAAGTGTAATGGAGTATACTCTGTTAAGTTTCATATTACTTTTTGTCATCTGCTCTGACTACATATTTATATCTCATTGCTCTATCTAAAGAGCTCCACTTGTTGCTTTTATATCCTTGTCATTCCTTTAGTGATGCACAGACTCCAAATTGCTCCTTCACCAGATAGATACTAATACATCATTTTTCATATATAAAGTGTATACCTGTAAACCTAAAAGCCAGTTGTTCTGTTGGCTTTTAGGTATGTATGCTTGTAAAACTAATCACTTATGAATACTTAATGCACAGTTGTTCTATTGGCTTTTAGCCCAATTTTTCTTAGCTTGAAGATGTCACTGTGCATTACACTGTTAAAGTGGTGAAGTGTTCCTAGCTTGTAATATAGCACCACAGTCTAGGAAGATACTGGTGCTCAAAATGGTATCATTGGATACTATAAGTATTTTTTCAACCTCACATTCTTCAGATGACTATAGACATTCAACAGCCAGGTTAGTTGATCCTCTAGATCAATGTGAGTCTCCCTTGTTAGATCTAGATAAATACTTGGGAGCCTAATGCCTCACTTGGCCACAAACATAACACTTAGTGCCTGAAGGTCAATTTTTAGACTTCTTTTCTTTATCAAAGTGTTTGTCTTTCTTTTCTCTTTTTTAGGATCATTTGAAAATAGTGTAGACTTAGTGAATAAGACTACCTGGTCAGATTTGGCTTTCTTTTCATTCTCATCAGCAAGACAATTGTGTTTAGCATAGTCATGAACTAAAATGAGTTCTACAGTGAGAATATCTAAGATAAGGCTCTTTTCTTTGTCTAAAAGATTCCGTTTGACAGCATCCCAGATGTTGGAGCAAGAAAGAGAGTGGAGAATAGTATAAATAATAAGTATGTCCTCTAGTTTATGACCAGTTTCAGTAATACAATGTTTTAAGTTCAAAAAGAGCCAATATAATTGGACATAAAGGTGCATTTGTCCTATTTTTTGAGGTAAAGCTCTTGAAAGTAATAAAGTAGCTCAAACATTACCCACAATAGTACATGACTGTATTCAATACCTAATAAATGTAGTAGCTATACAAATAATGAGCACTAGTTGGAGAGACAGTTTAAGTTGAAAGGTACTAACCTCAGACGTTACCCACAATGGTACAAAACTGAGGTCAGAGGTTCCAATGTGTTGAATATATGCATATTGCTCCCCTTGACTACAAGACCTTTTGCTGTCCAAATACTTAACTTTCCACTTCTATCCTATATTCTACCAAGTTGGGAGCTAAACCTTGTCAGTTCTTTGTTCCGAGTGCATGGGAGTTCCAGTTCATTCCAACAAAAAGCATAAGTCCAACTTCAATAATAATAAATATCAGTGTCTTGTCTTTGAGTGATGTGGAATTGGCCTAAGTAGTCTCACATATCTTTAGATAAGGTGGCAGACTGGATATGCTCTCTGTAGTGACTTAGCCTGAGACAACTTAATTACCCTTCAAGTCCAAGTTGACAAGGAAAACTTGATGGAGTTCCCATTAAATTTTCTATACTACTTATACAACTACTACATGGTCTGTGCACTGTTTTCCCATGCCTATTATGTGACTCATCATGTGACATTATGTGACTATGTGACACTTTCCCACACTCTTTCCTGTGTAGTAAGTCCAAGAGAAAAAGAAAAGAAAAGAAATATAAATAATGACTTAGCTGTTTTGCCAAGTCATAGCACTCTCACTGTCCATATTCAATAGCCCCATGCATCGATCCCATTGCAGCCAGATCAGATTTGAGCCACTGAATGTACTTATTCTATAAGTGGATCCACTTCTTATAGTTGTCAGAGCTGAAAGGTAACAGTTTATTTGTTACAGCATTGACAGGAGGGTCAGCAGGGGGTTTAGGAGGAGAAGGTCACTGGCCATCAACAATGAGCCAGAGAAGTCAAGCTTGCAGGGCAGACATTATATTGTCTGACCATGCATGATAGTTGTTCCCATTCATTTTCAGGAAGTTCAGCATAGAAGACATCTCACTGACAGGGCCCATAACCTAACAGGATAGTCCACAGTGACATCTTCAAAAGCTAAGAAAGGTTGGATTAAAAGCCAACAGAACAACTAGCATTGAGTATTTGTAAGTGATTTGGTTTTACAAGCATGTGCACCTAAAAGCCAACAGAATGACTGGCTTTTAGGTTTACAGGTAGGTACTTTATATATATGAAGATTGATATACCAATATCTACCCAGTGGAGGAGTAATTTGGAGACTATGCATCGCTAAAGGAATGACAAGAATGATAAGAGTGATAAGCAGAGCTCTTGAGATAGAGCAGTTAGTTGTAAATATGCAGATGGAGCAGATGACGAAAAGCAATATGAAATCTAACAGAGAATACTCCGTTAACCAATCAACGTCAGCACAAAGTTAGTCGCGGTGGGAAAAAAACATCACGCTGATTGAATCGCTCTTAGAAAGTAATGAGGTCACTGATAATGGAACCAATAACATGCGCCGACTCTGTCGGCAACTTCGCGAATCAGGGAGTAAAATTTCCCAGTCCTTGATTCGAAAAAAGGGAGAAGCTCCCGCAGATAATAAGGCGCGGTCTGAGAAGCGAGGTTAGTTTTTGTCAACTATGCTTGTGTCCAGATTAAATGAATGTTCAAATTAAATTGAAGTTTCTTTTGGATGCTCGGGCAGCCTACAGAGGAACAGGTCCCGATACAATA
>Ga0153970_1000236_pt1 | contig 11489 bp, 7 predicted proteins | sample TSGA054MetaG_FD_102280 | JGI IMG/M metagenome (GOLD analysis project Ga0153970, IMG submission 102280) | Attine ant fungus gardens microbial communities from Georgia, USA - TSGA054 MetaG | ecosystem: Host-associated > Fungi > Mycelium > Unclassified | place: USA: Georgia, George L Smith State...
ATATTAGTGGAGATATGAAGGCCTCAATGTTTGCACATAGACTTTATTAATTACCCATAGATAGTTATCTGTCCTTTTCTTAGAACAAAGGACAGCCTCCATATGGTTAGGTTATCACTATTTTAAGTACAAAGGCACTACCATATATAGAACAATAAGTAGTAGCATGTGATGATTTGTCCTAGTGCACAGACTATCACAATTCTGTATATAAGGACTCATAGTCTGAGGATTAGACCTCAGACTTAACAACATCTTTTCTGCTTGTCTAAACTTTGCTTTTTTGAGCTTTTTGAATATCAATTCAACCAATCACAAATCAGTAAGTGGCCATTTGTGATACTGAGGAGGTTAGAAGAAAATGACCTATACATCAAGCCAGAGAAATATGTGTAGAAAGCAAGGAAGATTGGATTCCTAGGGATAATTATAGGGCCCAACAGGAGAAGGTAGATGGGGTACTTAGTTGGCCAGAACCAAAGAATATGAAAGATGTCAGAAAGTTTTTGGGCCTTGCAAATTATTACAGAAAGTTTATTAAAAATTTTGCTCAAGTAGCTAGGCCAATAAATGTGCTGATGAGGAAGGATGTAAAGTGGCAGTGGAAGTAGGAGCAACAAAAGGCATTTGACGAACTAAAAAAGATCTTCACAACAAGACCAGTATTAGTAGCCCCAGACTTAGACAAAGAATTTAGGGTGGAAGCAGATGCTTCAAACTATGCTACTGGAGGAGTGTTATCAATAAAATGCTCTGACGAATTGTGGAGACTAGTTGCTTCCATTTCAAAATCTCTAAGTGATATAGAATAGAACTATGAGATACATAATAAGGAGATATTAGCTATAGTCAGATGTTTGGAGACATGGAGACACTTCCTGGAAGAAACAACAATTAAATTTAAGATATGAACAAATCACAAGAATCTCGAGTACTTCATGAAAGCACAGAAATTAAACCATAGACAAGCAAGATGGGCCTTATACCTATCTAGGTTTGACTTTACGCTAAAGCATGTTCTAGAAAGTAGAATAGGGAAAGTAGATAGTCTCAGTAGAAGACTAGACTAGGAAGTAGAAGTAGAAAGAGACAACGAAAACCAGATGTTGATAAAGCCTGAGTGGCTAGAAGCAAGGAGAATGGAAATAGTAGAAATTATTATAGAAGGAGTGGATCTACTAAAGAAGGTCAGATAGTCCAAAGTAAAGAACAATGAAGTAGTAAAAGCAGTAGAAGAAATGAAGTGGGTAAGAGTGAAAATGCTAAGGAATAAAGAGTGAAGAGAAGTCAATGGCATAATGTACAAAGAAGAAAAAGTATATGTACCCAGAGATGATAAGCTTAGAATGGAAATTGTTAGGCTATATTATGATATGCCTGTAAGAGAATATGGGGGACAGTAGAAAACAATAGAGCTGGTCACTTGAAACTTCTGGTGGCTAGGAGTTACTAAGGAGGTGAAAAGATATGTGGAGGGATGCGACACCTGCCAATGCAACAAAAACCACACAGAACAGCCAGCAGGAAAATTAATGCCAAATTCAATTCCAGAAAAACCTTGGACACATATATTGGCAGGTTTTATTACCAAACTGTCCTTAGCACAGGGATATGATTCGATCTTAGTAGTAGTCGACAGACTAACAAAAATAGTCCACTTTATTCTGACTATAGAAAAGATGATGGCAGAAGAATTAGCTAGGCTGTTTAGAGACAATGTGTGGAAACTACATGGTTTACCTGAAAGTATCATATTAGATAGGGAACTACAGTTTGTAGCAAGGTTAATGCAAGAGCTGAATAGGATGCTGGAGATCGAAAGTAAAATGTTGACGGCATTCCATTCTCAAACAGATGGACAAATGGAGAGGGTCAACCAAGAGCTAGAACAGTACTTAAGAATGTTTATTGACCATAGGCAAGAACAGTGGCCAGACTAGTTAGAAACAGCAGAGTTTGCATACAACAATAAAGTGCACTCAAGTACTAAAATGTCACCTTTCAAGGCAAATTATAAACAAGATTCTAGGATGGGGTTTGAAATAAGAAAGAAGGGGAAATATGAGGGAGCAGAGAAATTTGTCGCAAAAATAAAGGAAATCCAGAAGGAAGCAAAAGTAGTACTAAGAAAAGCACAGGGGAAAATGAAAAAGTATGCAGATAAGAAGAGAGTGGAAGTCAATAAGTATAAAGTAGGAAACTTAGTGATGCTGAGTACTAAGGATCTGAAATATCAAATGGTCAGGAGAAGGACAGAGAAATTGACAGAGAGATATGTAGGACCTTACAAAATCAAGAAAATTGTATCGTCAAACACAGTAGAACTAGAACTACCTAACACAGTAAAAATACACCTAGTAGTCAATGTTAGTAGGATACAAAAATATGTAGGGCAGGTAAAAGGACAGAGGAAGGAACAACCAACTCCAGTCATAATTGAAGGAGAGGAGGAATGGGAGATAGAGAAAATCCTAAATAAGCAGTGAATAAGAGGGAAGGATAAATACTTAGTGAGGTGGAAAGGTTTTACAGCAGAATTTGACACCTGGGAAGGAAGAGAGAATTTAGAAAACACAAAAGAAGCAGTTGAAGAATTTGAGAAAGAATATCAGAGGGACATGGAAGAAGTAAATTGGCAAAAAAGAAAGAAAGGAACATTTAGAAGAGAAGAATTGCCAGGAATGTTCACGACAAGAAAACTATTTGGATGGTCAAACAAACGGTATGACCAGGAATACTGGGGAAGGCTAGAAAGAAACTAGAAAAAATAGAAGAGAGAAAGAAAAACATTAGAGAAAGATGAAGATGAAATGGACAACATAGTAGACCCCTACTATAAACTGTAAATCCTCAGGACAGGAAACCTTGAAAGGAGGGTAGTGTTATGACTTGGCAAAATGGCTAAGTCAATATTTATATTTCTTTTCTTTTCCTTTTCTTTTCTTTTAGATTATTACTAAGGTAGAGCATGGGAAACATCACATAACAGTCACAGAGTCACAAAAATGTGTGACAGAGGTCACATCATGGTCACATCACACAGGAGAGTCACAAGTCATGGTCACTGCATGTGACAAAGAAGTCAGCTGATAGACATGAGGACTGTGAGAGACAAGATACATAGCTATGATAGTAATTGTATATATAGTGTAGTAAATCTAACAGGGACTCTATTGAGTTCTCTTTGTTAAATGCTGAACAAAGAGCAGTTAGCTTAATTCCAGCACAGAGTTTGGCTCTCTGACACTGTCTAAGTTTGTCACTGGTATACTACTAGTTTTAGAGGTCAAGTGTCCTATCTCTATCAAGGTATATCCTATACAAAGTAGATCTAGAACATTCTCATCCAATAACTCTGTTGTAAGACTTTAGCCAAGACAACTTAAATCCACTCTAAGTCCAAGTTGACAAGGAGAACTCAATAGAGTTCCCATTTGATTTTCTATACTATATATACAACTACTATTGTGGCTATGCACTTGTTCTTATATTACCTGTCATGTGTTGTGACTGTGACATAACATTTTATGACACTGGTCACCTTTGTGACAGTGATGTGACTTCTTTCCCATACTTCACCTTTATAGTTTTTTTAAAAAAATTATCAATTTATTACATAGAGCATATAAGCAGACTGTGGCAAGTACAAAGTACCTACTTAAATAAGAGAGATATGAAAAGAGAGAGAAAAAGAAAACAAATACAGAAAAGAGTAGAAAAGGGCATATGAGAAATGAGGTAACAAAGGCTGTGCCTTTACTCTAAGAAGTTGTATCACAATGGGACCTTAACTATTATCAAAGCTAAATGCACCAGGGTTATCTGTGAGAAAGTAGACAAAGCTGTTAATAATGATATTACATGGCTACATAGAGGGGTTGTGCATATCGCATTCTATGATAATGTGTTCATAGGTTTGGATCTCAGCTTTATTACATAGGCAGCTAGTGGAGAGGTAAGGAAAGAATCTCTGTCTGTATTCTCTAATAGGGGCATGTCTAGTAGTCATATGGGTGAAACAAGTATATAGTAAATTAGTGAATCTTATGACAAGGAGCCATGAGCTATCTTTGGCATATATGGGTTTGATAACTCTTTGCTTTTCGTTTTCAAAGTTAAGAAAGTAATGTCCTTTCTTGAGGCTGTTAGTAAATGACGTTTGCCATTTGTAGAGGATGTTATTATATTCTTTCTTTTTGCTGAATAAGTGCAAATCCTTGCTAGGGAATATAGGGACCTATGCATTTGCTTTGACTTGATCATTAACAAGTTTATGTCTGGGCCATTCAGCTTTACTAGGGCAGTACCAGAAGTGAATTTTATTCCTGCCATCTTTGCTGAGGAAGGATTTGATTGCAAAGACTAATAGAATGAACATGTTCTAGAGGGGATTGACTTTGGACTCTAGGATTTTTCTTGCTACAATAATGGAGTCAGTGATAACAGTAATATCATGGATATTATCTATCACAAATGGTCACTTACTATTTGTGATGGGTGCTTTGATACTTTAAAGAGTTCAAAAATGCGAAGTTAGACAAGTAACAAAAGATGTTGTTAAGTCTGAGGTCTAATCCTTAGACTATAAGTCCTTAAATACAGAAAAGTGATGGTCTATGCACTAGGATAGATCATCACATGCTACTACTTATTGTTCTACATATGGTAGTGCCTTTTTACTTAAAATAGTGATAACCTAACCATATGGAGGCTGTCCTTTGTTCTAAGAAAAGGACAAATGACTATCTATGGATAATTAATGAAGTTCATGTGCAAACATTGAGGCCTTCATATCTCCACTAATATTAATTGCCTTGAGATTTCCCAGGCTCATTCTGAGTGTTATGAAGAAGGCTTCTGCTGAGCCTAGAACCAAAGCATTGATCATGGTAGTTTCTGAGATATTAGCAATTTAATAAACAGTAACATAGTAGTTACCAGTTGATCTGCTTAATATCTTGGCCAATATTGATTGCCTTGAGACATGACTAGCATTTATTAAAAGGTCTTTTTGAGGGCTTTCTATAGTTATTAGGACCATGAGAATTGTTGAAGAATTGATGGAGATATAGCTGAATAAAGTTTGTGACATTGTCTATTTCCATAGTAGGAGTGAGTCCAGTATGAATAGCCATAAGTTCGGTCTTGAGGGGTGTGACATTTACAGAGTTGACTTATAGTTCTTTTATGACCACATTATTGGACCAAATGTGAGTAGTTGCTATAGCAACATGAGATTTTTTAATACATCTGTTTATGATAATAACTGCACTATTATGGTTTATTTGAAATAACCTGAAGGTGAGGTTAAGGCTTTGAAGATGTTAGTAAAGGACCTTATCAAAAGAAGAAGAAGAAAAATGAAAACTAATTCTACTAGAGAAATGATCAACTATCCTTGAACTAGGGAAAAAGAGAGAGTGAAGGGGATTGAAGCAGTTTCTAACCCTGTTGAGGTGCTCATTATGTCATGACTTGGCAAAATGGCTAAGTCATTATTTATATTTCTTTTCTTTTCTTTTTATTTTTCTTTTATCTTGGACTTACTACACAGAAGGGAGTGCAGGAAAGTATCATGTCACAAGTGTCACATAGTCACAATCACATAATAGGAGGTCACAGCATTACATCACATCACATCATGTCACATGATAGGTCACATGATAGGCATGGGAAAGTAGTGCACAGACTATGTAGTAGTTGTATAAGTAGTATAGAAAATCTAATAGGAACTCTATCAAGTTCTCTTTGTCAAACACTGATAAAGAGTAGTTGGCTTAATTCCAGCTTGGAGTTGGCTCTCTGACACATTAATATCCTTGATGGGGCTTTTAAGGTTGGCTTGCTGTTTTATGGTAAGGTTGGAAGTGGTGGCTCTATGAGAGGTTTAATTCTTAGCATGTTGAGAATTGAGTAGAGAGTTGATGGCATATGACAGAGGGATAGAGGCATAATATAGGTGATGTCTGCCATTTAGTTTGTGAAGGTATAAAGTGATGGGGATAAGGCCTGTAATAGCTTTAATGCCTTTAGATAGAGAAGTTCGAAAAGCATCTGTTATTCAAAGGGCTGCTCTTTGCTATATCTTCTTTAGTTCATTGGTGTTTTTTACAATAGGGGCACCTTTGAAGAACTATAGCTGAAACCCATAGAGGGCTATGAGTAGGATGCAGATTCTGTACAGGAGCTACTTTTGGATAGGAAGAAGGCCTCTTAAGAAGTTCTCTAGTATTTTTATAGTACTAAGAGTAGAAAGGCATTTGGTGGTATAAAAGTGTGTTTGGTAGTTGAAATTGAGTCTGTAATCAAAGTAGAAACCTAAATATTACCAAATAGGTTTAGGGGAGATGACAGGGTCCCCTATGAATGATAAGTCAATAGAGGAGTTGAGGGGTGTCAAGCTCTTATAAAGTAGAAGAGTTTGGTTTTGCTGTGCTCTATGATGAGGCTAGCATTGAGAAGAATTTTGGACATAATGTTGTAGCTACAAAGAAGAAAAGAGGAAGATAATGAATAACTTTTCTCTTGAGAAATTAAAAGACCATCATTAACAAAAGAAAGAATATTAGTTGGAATATTTTCTTTTAGATTTTTTATCCTTTTTTTGAATGTTTTAATGATAGGAGCAAGGTAGATAGCAGAGAGAATAGGAGAGAGAGCTGAGCCTTGGCCAACTCTGACATTAGTGTTAAAGGGAGAAGAGAAGAAGTTATTCCAGGAGTAAGTAGTAGAACAGCCTAAGTAGTAGCTATTGAAAAAACCCTTAATGTTAGTGTTAAGACCAGCTTTTTTAAGGCAAATGAATAGGAAGGAATGATTCAGAGAAGAGAAAAACTGTGTGATATCAAATGCGATAATACTAGTATAGCATTGCTTGAGCCACCCTGCTCGAATGAGATGCATGAGATAGACATCAGCATCAATGGTGGACCGTTGTCTAATGTCTCCGAGCTGATTGGGATCCAAGAAGCTGTTAGCTGTCATTTGAAACTAAAGCCTATTGCTGATGGCTTTCTTAATGAGTTTGTCTATAGTATTGAGTAGGACAATAAGGCAGAAGAATTTGGTGGTGTTATACAAGTCCTTATTAGGCTTGGGTATAATAATTGTTATCACTAAGTCTTGACGACTCAAGGACCACTCTAGGTGAGTGTTTAGGAAGAACTCGATAGAGTTCCTCATTAGATTTGACTACCTACTTATACTACTTTTACAAGTGGCTGTACACTACTAGTCCACAATCACATATCCTTCTAGAATATTCTACAATCACATGACCCTATCACATGATCTGATTACTTAAGTTCCCATGCTATTTATATCTTATCTGCATTGTATGACTTGATGTTTGCAATCAAGTGTTTGAATGTGTGGGAAACTTGTTCCTTCTTAGGGCTCTCATAACAATAATGGTGCTTGTAGATTTGAAGTGAGAAGGCCAGTACTCTAACTTAAAGCAAGTATCAGTAATGTTCCTTATTTTTCCAAGTAGAGGTCATTAGAGAACAGGAGTTTTAGATGTTTCCAGGAAATGTGGTCTGGTCCAGGAGATGACAAAGATGAGCACTTAGCTATAGCATCCCTAAATTCTTGCTTAGAGAAGATAGGCCATTTGATAGTATTTTTTTGGGGAATCTTGTTAAGAAAGCAGATGTTAACTAGTCTGTTTTCAGCAGAGTTGTAGGAGTTATGAAGAGCATGCTATAGATCTATTAGGGTATTACAGGGGCAATTTTTGTATGAGATGGTTTCTATGACTAGCATGAATTTTTTTCAGATTCAGTTTATAAGATTCTAGGGTCTTTTATTCAAGGATACAATTTCATGTATTTTGTCATCATAGAACTTTTTCTTAGCATTTCTTACAATCACCTTAAATGCCTTCCAGTGTTGAAAATTGCCTGATAAATAATACCTATTAAGACTAATAGAGTAATCTTGATTCCACCATTCTTTTGAGTATTTTGTGATGTGTTTTAGTTTAGAGTGCTTGTTTCATGCATTTTCAAACACATAGACTAGTTGTTGGACTAAGTTTTATAGGTCTTTCTTGGTTTTGATATCTGATGAGTTCAAGTTGGATACTTCCTTGGTTAGTAATATTACAAAGTCTTTTTCCTTTTCGTTGTCTTTGCTAATTGACCTAATACTATGGTCAATATCAGTGTCTGCTATACCTACTTCAATAACAAGAGAAATGTGATCTGATGGTTTGTAGATATCAGGGTGGAGCACATGTTGGCCAAACCCTCTGTTGTTGGGGGGTAAGAAGATGAGGTCTATGATAGAATTAGAATCACAAGAATTGTCTATGAACTTAGTAGGACCAGGGTTTAGGGGTGGGGAAAGTCCTAGACCTAGGCTATTAGCAATGGTAATAAGGTTTTTAGTATGGATAGAGTGATAGTAGAAGTTTGGGTCCTAGTTGCTATCTCGTATGTTGAAGTCACCTGTCATGATTATTATATTGTCTAGGTTGATAATATTTTGGCTCAAGAAGCATAAAGCAGTTTGATCGCTGTCAAAATAGACATTGATAATGAAATTCATGTCATGGTTATTATGGAATGCCAAGATATTAATATCCTAGTAATTGATAATGTCAAGACATAGGGCAAATCTTATCTTTAGGAGTTGTTTGTTGATATATGTAGCAACTCTTGCATAGTTTTCTTGCAATGTATCTTAACAAATAAAAAGCATCTAGTTAGAGTAGTGGGAAGTACCATGGAGGGGGTTACCTAAGAAATTAGTATAACTAGGAATACATCAGATGAGGAATCTAAGGGATTCCTGGATGAATATAATATTAGTCATATTTTTATTGTTTTCTAGGATAATATTGGTTAGGATTTTGTTCTTTCTAACGTTCTGAGAGAAAATTATAAGTTTTTGTCTAATCATGCTTTCTTGCCACCTATGGCTAGGCAAATTGAATTGGCCCTAGCTTTCTGGGCTTTTTTGGTATGCCATTCTTGATTGAAGTGATTCCTCCAGAAAGAACATTTGTAGTCATCTACCATGTGTTTGCCTTTGTAGTTTATGCATTTGAAAACATGGGAACATGGAGTGCCTTGTACTGTTTCAGGTCTTGGTAAGTTAAGCTTGGGGTTGGCCTTGCAGCACTATGCTATGTCCCTATGATGCTTGAGTTTGTGAGGTCTATTACACTTCTGGCATCTAGATCTGTGAGCTTTACAGGAGAAAGTCAAATGACCCCATTTCTAGCAGTTGTAACATTGGGAAATGCCAGGTTTATGTTCATGGCCCTAATGGTGACAATAAATCTATCAAAATTAAAGAAATAATTAATTAGTAGTTTGGCTTTGGAACTACTTTGAGAATTCCAAATGTCAAACTAGACAATGGCCATATTGAACTTGGGGGATACTTTGATAATTCTTGGTTTGGCTGCCAGAGAGATTGATTCAAAGAGTTCTAAGTGTCTAAAACAGTTTACGATATCCTCACTAATGAGTTTTTCCCTGCTCGGCTAAACATATAGTATACTATCACAAAAGGTTACTTATTTATTTGTGATTAGTGCTTTAGAACTTGAATAGTTCAAAAATGAGAAGTTTAGACAGTGACAAAAGAAGTTGTTAAGTATGAGGTCTAATTCTCAGACTATGAGTCCTTATATACAGAATTGTAATGGTCTGTGTACTAGGACAGATCATTATATGCTACTATCTATTGTTCTACATATGGTAGTGTAAGAAAGCTAAACTCCAAGCCAGAATTAAGCTAACTGCTCTTTGTTCAGCGATTGACAAAGAGGACTTGATAGAGTTCCTATTAGATTTTCTACACTACTTATACAACTACTACATGGTCTGTGCACTACTTTCCCATGTCTATCATATGACCCATCATGTGACATCATGTGATGTGACTGTAACACTTGTGATGTGACACTTTCCCACACTCTCTTCTGTATAGTAAGTCCAAGATAAAAGAAAAAGAAAAGAAAAAGGAATATAAATAATGACTTAGCTATTTTGCCAAGTCATGACAGGTAGTGTCTTTGTGCTAGAAATAGTGATAACTTAACCATATGGAGGCTGTCCTTTGTTCTAAGAAAAGGACAAATGACTATTTATAAGTAATTAATAAAGTCTATGTGCAAACATTAAGGCCTTTATATCTTCACTAATATTAATTATCTTGAGGTTGTTCTAGGCTCATTCTGAGCATTATAAAGAAGGCTTCTGCTGAGCCTAGAACTAAAGCATCAATCATGGCAGTTTTTGAGATATTAATGATTTAATAAACAGTAATATAGTGGTTACTAGTTAATCTGCTTAATATCTTGACCAATATTGATTGCCTCAAAATGTGACTAGTATTGATTAAAAGTTCTTTTTGAGGGCTTTCTGTAGTCTTTGAGACTGTGAGAATTATCAAAGAGTTGATAGAGATATAGCCATATGAAGTTTGTGACAGTATACCAGTGATTTTTAGATATAACTTGGATTGAGATAGGCAAAGAACTAGGATTTTGTCATTTTTTGCACCCTCAATTGACTTGAGGTAGCATTCCATAACAGTAAGATCACTCAGGTTTGGAATATTGTTTGTGTTAATAAAAATACTACCAGGACAAGGGCAGATAAATTCAGCTCTCAATGTTAACTTAATGTTTCTCAATAAACTATTGACCTAAAAGACATGATTATTAGCTTCTTCCATGATGACATTAGCTAGGTTAATGGAAACTAGAACTAAGACTTGTTTTTGGAATAGACCCTTGGTAATTGACTGAATCTTTTTATTTTTAGGGCCTAGATTGGGGAATACAGCATTGTGGATTTTGATAATTTTCTTGTTTGGGAGTACAGAGAAGACTTTCTTAATATTTACCAATGAATTGGCAGCTTGAGCATAGGTCAGGGACTAGGCTGTTTTGCCATGAATTTTTGATTTCTCCATTTGATTTCTGGTGAGATAGTGTAGCAACTTAGCCTGAGATGACTTAATCGCCCTCCAAGTCTGAGTTAACAAGAAGAACTTGATAGAGTTCCCATTATTTCCTATATACTACTTATATAACTACTATATGGTCTGTGCACTACTTTCCCACACTCATCATATAACATTATTGTCACAAACTTCATTTGGTCATATCTCCACCAATTCTTCGACAATTCCCATGGTCTTAAGACCAGCTTAAAGCCCTTAAGAAGACCTTTCGATTGATACCAGTCACGTCTTGAGGCAATCAATAATGGCCGAGATATTAAGCAGATCAACTGGTAACCACCATGTTACTGTTTATTAAATCACTAATATCTCGGAAACTGCCGTGATTAATGCTTCGGTTCTAGGCTCAGTAGAAGCCTTCTTTATAACGCTCAGAATGAGCTTAGAACAACCTCAAGGCAATTAATATTAGTGGAGATATGAAGGCCTCAATGTTTGCACATGGACTTCATTAATTACCCATAGATAGTCATCTGTCCTTTTCTTAGAACAAAGGACAGCCTCCA
>Ga0153970_1000238_pt1 | contig 11467 bp, 14 predicted proteins | sample TSGA054MetaG_FD_102280 | JGI IMG/M metagenome (GOLD analysis project Ga0153970, IMG submission 102280) | Attine ant fungus gardens microbial communities from Georgia, USA - TSGA054 MetaG | ecosystem: Host-associated > Fungi > Mycelium > Unclassified | place: USA: Georgia, George L Smith State...
AGTCTGAGGATTAGACCTTAGACTTAACAACATCTTTTGTCACTGTCTAAACTTCACATTTTTGAACCTTTCAAGATTCTAAAGCACCAATCACAAATAAGTAAGTGACCATTTGTGATACTATAAAAAACGACAGTGATAAGGAAAAAGAGTTTACTAAAGTACTAATAAATAGCATAGAATGCATTGATATATCAGCCATCACAAGCAGAGAAACCCTCCAATCTACTGTTCTCCAAGTGGCTACCATATTTGAAAATGCATGGGATCAATATTCTAAACTCAAGTACATCACAAAAACACTCCAAAGAGTAGTGGAACCAGGAGTGCACTAACAGTCTCAATAGATACTATGAGCAAAGAGACCTACCAAGCTAGAGAGCTTATAAGTCAATGATACACAAGGTCAAAAGGAAGTTCTTCAATAAAAAGATATATGAAATAGCATTCTCAAACAAGTGACTATAGGTGTCATGACTTGGCAAATTGGCTAAGTCATTATTTATATTTCTTTTCTTTTCTTTTCTTTTTTTTTTCTTATCGATAGACATGTGAGATAAAAGTGACTCATATGGAAGTGCAGGACTTTAGTGTAAGGTTAGGGTCAGACATTTGTATAAGTAGAGTAGAAAATCCAACGGGAACTCTATCGAGTTCTTCTTGTCAAACGCTGATAAAAGAGCAATTGGCTTAATTCCAGCTTTGGAGTTAGCTAGTCTGACATTAGAACTCGATTCCACTTCAGAGCACTGTCCACCTTGGACCCTGCTCAATCTTACTCTCATCTTAATCAACTCTCAGTTGCTAATCACCATGATCAGTAGCCACTTCCATATATAGCTGGGCCCTTGGCTTAAGGGGACTTTGCAGTCAGTTAGGGACTGCAGGTGGAGACACAGTACCAAGCTCAGGTATTGACCTGACCTTGCAATTGAGTGGTGTTTAGTAGTATACTTGTCCTTTTCTTGGTATAAACCTTGTGCTACGCTCCATTGTGAGTTGGTACACGCAGAGGATTGATGGTTACCACTAGTGGGCCGTCTAGATTAGAGATCCCATCTGTTGGGTAATAGTCTAACCATAGTATTAGGGCAGTAGTAAGTAAGGCAGTAGGTGTCTGGTTGGGTGAAGATCTTGTGCCCCAACAGACGTAGCATAAGTAAGATTAATCATTAACTCTGTATCCCTTGAGACATTATCACAATGTCTCAAACACAATACAACCAACTTATGAGCGACCTGCTCAATGAGAAGCGTGTCCTCACTAAATTAAGGGTAGAGTTAGAAGGAAGGAAGTGGAAGTTGTGTCGATGTTGTAAGAAGTTTAGGCACCTGGCCCAAAACTGCAGGAATAGGAGAGGAGAGGAAAAGGAAACCATTGTTCCCCAAAATAAATTTGAAGTATTGAGTAGCAGAGTGATGCAGTGTGGAGTAGAAGAAAAGACAATAAGGAGCATGAGGATGTTGGGGGTGAAGTGTTTTAGGTGTGGAGAGGAAGGGCACAAATGTAGGGAGTGCCCATCATGGATAAAGAGGAAGAGTGAGGAGAAGGTGAAAAGGGTGGCGCGCCCTGATGGGAGAAAGGTGCACCAAGAAGAGAGGAGGCCAGCACGTCCCATTAGGGAAAAGGCACAGGAAGGAGAAAAGAGATTGAGGAGAATAGAAGAAGAAAAGGCGGCGTGCCCTGTAAAGGGAGAAGTGCAGCAAAAAGAGTGGAGGAGGAGTTTGTAGGAGGATTTGAGGAAGAGGACTGAGTGGTACTGTGGACCGACAGTACCACAAGACGCAGAATTGTGGGAGTTAGGATGGCACAGCCAGGGAGCCGTCGTCATGTATTTAAAATGCCCAAGATGTGGTAAAGGAGGGTGTTATGCAGAAGACAATTAGGGGGCAAGGAGTGCTCCCCTATTGGAAGAGAGAGAAGATAAGTTGGTGTGGGTGCAGGGGAGGAAAGGAACAGAGCGGCACACGAGCAAGAGACTCAAGAGGCACAGTAAGAGAGGAAAGAGCAGTGTGGCCCAGAGAGGCAAAAGTGCAGCAAGGCAGCGTACGGTCAAGAGAACCAAAAAGCATAGCAAAAGAGAGAGAGAGTGGCGTGCCCACAGAGAGGAAAAGCACAGCAAGAGAGGGGGATAGTCAACTAGAGGTCAGGAGAACCTTCAAAATGTTAAGAGAAGTATGATTGAATATTGGAGTAGAGAAAATAGATACGCATGAAGGCGTAGTAATAAAAGCGCTCTTGGACAGTGGCGCAATGGAGATGTTTATGGATAGACAGACGGCAGCTAGGCATGGGTTCATGCTGCGGAAGTTGGAAAGACCATTAATGGTCAAAAATGTGGACGGAACTGTGAATAGTGGAGGGGCCATTACACACCAAGTAGAGTGCAATGTATTTTATAAAGGCCACATGGAAAGAATGAGAATGGATGTGTGTGATCTAGGGAAAACAGAAGTAATTCTGGGGATGCCATGGTTGGTAGCACATAATCCAGAAATAAATTGGGAGACAGGAGAGGTGAAAATGACAAGATGCCCACCCTTGTGCGGTGGGAAGAGTCAGAAGAAGGAGAAGGTCAGAATAACAGCAACAGGGGAAGAAGAGAAAATTGTCTGATGGGCAATAGATGATAAAGAAGACTAGGGAAAAGAGGAAGAGATGGAAGAGGATCACAGGAAAATCAAGGAGATAGTCCCAAAGAAGTTTTTGAAGTGGAGCAAAGTGTTTGGGAAGGTAGAGTCAGAGAGAATACCAAAGAGAAAGATTTGGGATCATGCTATAGATCTCAAGGAGACGTTTAAACTGTAAAAGGGAAGGATTTACCCTCTATCCAAAAACGAGAGGGAAGAAGTTCAGAATTTTGTAGAAGACCAGTTGAGAAAGGGGTATATCAGACCATCAAAATCCTCTCAGACGTTGCCAGTATTCTTTGTAGGCAAGAAGGATGGCAGTAAGAGGATGGTGATGGACTATCGCAACCTGAATGACCAAACGATAAAGAACAACTACCTGCTCCCATTAATTATAGAATTAATTGACAACATAGGGAGTAAGAAAGTATTCACAAAGATGGATCTCAGGTGGGGGTTCAACAACATCAGGATAAAAGAGGGAGACGAGTGGAAGGGAGCGTTTACAATGCACATAGGCTCATTTGAACCAATAGTCATGTTTTTTGGAATGACAAATTCACCAGCAACATTTCAAGCAATGATGAATGAAATACTGAGAGACTTGATTAATGAAGGAAAAGTGGCAGCATTTGTAGATGATGTGTTGGTAGGAACAGAGACGGAGGAGGGACACAATGAAATAGTAGAGGAAATACTGAAGAGGTTAGAGGAAAATGACTTGTACATCAAGCCGGAAAAATGTGTGTGGAAAGCAAGAAAGATAGGATTCCTAGGGGTCGTCATAGGACCTAATAGGATAGAAATGGAAGCAGAGAAAGTAGACGGAGTACTCAGTTGGCCACAGCCAAAAACTGTGAAAGATGTTAGAAAATTCTTAGGCCTCGCAAATTATTACAGAAGGTTTATTAAGGATTTTGCTCGAGTAGCAAGGCTGTTAAATATGCTGACGAGGAAGGATAAGAAGTGGCAGTGGGAGGAGGCCCAGCAGAAAGCTTTTGATGAGTTAAAACAGGTTTTCACAACGAAACTAGTATTAGCAGCTCCAGACTTAGACAAAGAGTTTAGAGTAGAGGCCGATGCCTCAAACTATGCTACTGGGGGAGTACTCTCAATGAAGTGCTCAGACGAAAAATGGAGACTAGTTGCTTTTATTTTGAAGTCTCTCAGCAATACAGAACGAAACTACAAAATACATGACAAAGAAATGTTGGCAGTCGTCAGATGCTTAGAAGCATGGAGGCACTTCTTGGAAGGTGCAACAATGAGATTCGAGATCTGGACAGATCACAAAAATCTTGAATATTTCATGAAAGCACAGAAGTTAAATTGAAGACAAGCAAGATGGGCTCTATACCTATCTAGATTTGATTTCATGTTAAAACATGTTCCAGGAAGTAAGATGGGGAAGGCAGATAGTCTGAGCAGGAGACCAGACTGGGAAATTGGTGTAGAGAGAGATAACGAAGATGAGAAGTTGATAAAACCTAAATGGTTAGAAGTAAGAAAGACAGAAGCAGTAGAGATCATAGTAGATGGAGTAGATCTACTAGAGGAAGTTAAAAAGTCTAAAGTAAAAGATGACAAAGTGGTAAAGGTGGTAGAGGAGATGAAACGAGCAGGAGTAAAGATGCTGAGAGATGAAGAGTGGAGGGAAGTAGACAGGATCATATACAAAGAAGGAAAAGTCTATGTGCCAAAAGATGAGAAATTAAGGGCAGAGATAATTAGACTACATCATGATATGCCAATAGGAGGACATGGGGGACAGTGGAAAACAGTAGAGCTGGTAACCAGGAATTTTTGGTGGCCAGGGATTACCAAGGAGGTGAAGAGATATGTGGAAGGGTGCGATGCCTATCAGCACAATAAAAACTGCATAGAACAGCCAGCGGGCAAGTTAATGCCCAACTCTATTCCAGAAAAACCTTGGATGCATATATCGGCAGATTTTATCACTAAGCTGCCTTTAGCGTAAGGATATGATAGTATCCTAGTAGTACTAAATTGACTAACTAAGATGGTTCACTTTATACCAACTACAGAGAAGACATTGGCAGAGGAATTGGCAAGGTTGTTCAGAGATAACATGTGGAAGCTACATGGTCTACCTGAAAGCATTATATCAGACAGGGGACCACAGTTTGTGGCAGGGTTAATGAGAGAGCTGAATGAGATGTTGGGGATTAAGAGTAAATTGTTGACGGCATTCCACCCTCAAACAGATGGACAAACGGAAAGGGTGAACTAAGAACTAGAACAGTACTTAAGAATGTTCATCGATCATAGGCAAGAACAGTGGCCGGAATGGTTAGGAATGGTAGAGTTTGCATATAACAATAAAGTGCGCTCAAGTACTAGAATGTCACCTTTCAAGGCAAATTACAGGCAAGATCCTAGGATGGGGTTCGAGGGAAGAAAGAAGGGGAGATATGCAGGAGCAGAGAAATTTATCGAGAAGATGAAGGAAATATAGGAGGAAGCAAAAGCAGTGCTAGGGAAGGCGCAATCAGATATGAAGAAGTACGCTGATAAGAGGAGATCGGACATAGAGGAGTATAAAGTAGGAGACTTGGTCATGCTCAGTACCAAAGATCTGAAATATCAAATGGTCAGAAGAAGGACAGAGAAGTTGACAGAGAGATTCATTGGTCCTTATAAAGTCAGGGAGATAATATCATCGAACGCGGTCAAATTAGAACTACCTAGTACAGTAAAAATACACCTGGTAGTAAACGTTAGTAGAATACGATGATACATAGAACAAGTAAAGGGACAGAAGAAGGAGCAACCAGCTCCAGTTATAATTGAAGGGGAAAAAGAATGGAAAGTAGAGAGAATCCTGAACAAGCGACAAGTAAGAGAGAAAGATAAGTACCTAGTATGCTGGAAAGAATTTACAGCAGAATCTAATACTTGGGAAGGAAGGAAGAATTTAGAGAACGCAAAAGAAGCGATTGAAGAATTCGAAAAGGAATATCGAAGAGACATGGAAAATGTGGCATGGCAAAAACACGAGGAAACAATGTTCAAGTGCAGAGAATTACCAGGGAAGTTCATAGTGAAAATGTTATATGGATGGTCAGACAAACAATATGACCAGGAATATTGGGGAAGATTAGAGAGAAATTGGAGGCGATGGAAGGGCAAGAAACCAACAAGAAAAGGGACAATGAAAACGATCCCAGAAAAAGAAGAAGTTGAGGAAGAAAAATCAGGAGTACGAGAATAGACAGAGGAAGACGAAGACGAAATGGGCAACATGGTAGACCCATATTATGAGTTGTAGAGAAATTCCTCGGGACGAGGAAACTTAAGAGGGGGGTAGTGTCATGACTTGGCAAATTGGCTAAGTCATTATTTATATTTCTTTTCTTTTATTTTCTTTTATTTTTCTTATCGATGGACGTGCAAGATAAAAGTGACTCATATGGAAGCGCGGGACTTTAGTGTAAGGTTAGGGTTAGACATTTGTATAAGTAGAGTAGAAAATCCAACAGAAACTCTATCGAGTTCTCCTTGTCAAACGCTAATAAAGAAGCAGTTGGCTTAATTCTGGCTTTGGAGTTAGCTAGTCTGACAATAGGATCTCATGAGTTGGGTAAGAAAAAAGTTTCTACCTGCTATCAAAACTATCACTTTTGAGGATCAACCATGTAACTCTCTCTCAGACTTATGGCATACCCTTCATAGCTCATACAACTCAGCCAAAAATAGACCCATCAATACTAGTTTCCTAAATGAACTCCGCTGATACTCTTAAGTGGCCCCCCTTCTCCAACCAAGAGTTTAGAGATGTGATAGCTAAGTGCTCATCTTTTTTTACACCTGGCCTAAACTATGTCTCTTGAAGACACCTGAAGCCACTCATTATAGATAATGCTTATCTCAAAAAATTTGTATGTATTGCTAATGCATGTATACATCTAGAGTTCTGGCTGTTATACTTCAAAACCATCAATCACAATAGTGGTCATCTCCAAACCCAACAAAGACTTATACAATATGTCTAAATCCTTCAGATCCATAGTACTCCTCAATACTATTGGCAAACTTATTGAAAAGGTAATCAGCAATCATCTCTAATTTCACATGATATCAAATGGCTTCCTGGACCCAAACCAACTAGGTGACATCAGACAGTGCTCCATTACAGATATAGGCATATATTTCACTCACCTCATTCATGTTAGATGGTTAAAACAATGTTATACAAACATCATAGCATTCAACATTACCTAGTTCTCCCCCTCTCTAAATCACACCTTTTTATCTATGTGCCTTAGAAAAGCAGGTTGTAACTCTAACATCATAGGATTCTTTAACAGCTATCACTCAAATTGCTCAATAACATATACTTAGAATAGCTTCTCCTCCCCATCCATTAGTACTAATGTTGGAGTGGACCAAGGCTCAGTCTTATCTCCCATTATCTCCACTATATACTTAGTTCCAATTATTAAAACATTCAAAAAAAGAATAAAAAGTCTAAAAGAAAAAATCCCAACAAATATTCTATCTTTTGTTGACAACAGTCTTTTAATTTCTCAGGAGAAGAGTTATGACCTTTCTTCATCTTTTCTCCTTTGTAGCTATAATATCATGTCAAAAATTCTCTTGGATTCTGGCCTAGTCATAGAATACAGCAAATCCAAAGTCTTTTACTTTATGAGATTCTGTCACCCTCCAATCCCTCTATTGATCTTACCTCAGTTGGTGGCCCCATTTTCACACCAAAACTAATCTGGTACTACCTAGGTTTCTTCTTTGACAGGAAACTCACATTCTACTACCATGTCCACTTCTACATCACCAAGTGTCTCTCTATCCTAAATGCAATAAAACTCCTAGGCAACTTCTCACAGGGCATTCTCCTAATCCAGAAGCAACTCCTATACAAAACATGTGTACTCCCTATTGCCCTATATAGATTCCAACTCTGGTTTTTCAAGAAAGCACCAATCCACAAAAATATATATGAACTGAAGAAGATATAACATAAAGCTACTCTTTGGATCACAGGAGCTTTCTATATCTCACTATTGAAGGGAATAGAAGCTATTGCAGGTCTCGTTCTCATCAGCTTCCATCTGCAAAAACTCAATGGCCACTATTATCTCTACTATGCCTCTATTCCTCCCTCTCATGCAATTAACTCACTATTGGACTCACAGCATACCAAGAATCAACCACCCTACAAGTTCTCAATGTCCAATCTCATACCTAAACAGCAGACTAAACTCATAAGTATTATGAACTCTCTCTGAACCCAGTGTTTGAGTTAAGAAAGAATTATATAAACCAAAATAAAGCTAAGTCTATACTACTATACTAACCCCTATATATATATATATATATATATATATATGTTATATTAGTCCTTGTGCTCTCTACATCACTCCTCTATCATAACAAATGTCATTCTTGCATCCTCCTTAGTGCACTATGTCATCCAAATGTTATAGAAAGTAAACTTGTTATATTACCCCTCTCCTAAGATTGCATTTTCGTGATATTGGCATATGTCTTCATAGGTAGTCAAATAGTAGGGACTCTAGGTGTGTTTAGACATTTTTGGTAGAATTCTCTATATAATCTTAGTGCTTTCTTAATTATTTCATCTTTATTTTTCCAAGTTCTCTCCTCAAGTGACTGTCCTTTCCATTTGATAAGGTATTGTAATTTGCCTCCTCTTCATCTAGAGTCAAGTATTTCTTCTGCTTCCTATACATTGGTTTGGTTGTTGGGGTTGGTAACTCTGTTATCAGATTTCTGTGATTATTGCTCAAATGTAGATGTCATATAAGAAGTAAGATAGAACTCATTGACAACCAGATAGATAAACTTCCATGTAAGTGGGATCTTGAGTTCATAAGCTGTATTTGCCAACCTTCTGTATTATAGGAAATAGTCCTAATTGTTTGGTTAATAGTTTCTTTGAAGGTTGATCTGTGTTGTAATATGTTATGTCTACCCATACCAAATCTCCCCTCAATTGTTCTACTTCTGGTTTTCTCTTTAAATCCCACTTTCTCTTCATCATCTCATTTGTTTTCTTTAGTGCTAACTCCACCCCATCCCTAATTTCTCTGATTATTTTGAGAAATTGTTCTGTTCCTAGAGAGTTTTCAGTTGACAGGTTTATGTCTTTGCCAATATTTGGATGACATTCAAAGTTGACCATGAAAGGAGATTGTTCTGTGCTAGAGTGAATCTGATTGTTGTAGGAAAATTCCACAATTGATAACTATTTTGCCCAATTGTTCTGTCTATAGTTACAGTAGAGTCAAAGGTATTGTTCTAGTTCTTGATTGACTTGTTCTGTTTGACCATTGGTTTAGAGATGATAAGTGGTTGAAGGATTTCTCTCTATTCCAAGTTGTAGGCATAGTTCTTTCATGAACCTTGATACAAACTGTAGTTCTCAGTCACTAATAATCTTTTGAGGAATTCCCATGTCTTTGAAAACTCGATCCCAAGATATTTTGGCTATTCCTTGGGCTATGATATTCATATTGATTGGTATATAACAAGCCATCTTGGAGAAATGATCCACTATCACTAATATTCTATTGTATTTTGCTGACTCCAGTAGCAGTTCTATTAAACTGATACTAACAATCTCCTAGGGGTTTTGTGGTATTTTGTTAGAATAAAGATGATTTTGTTTGGGTTGTTAGTTTGGTTTGGTTGCTTGGTATTTTTCATTTTCTGTAATATATCATTTAACATCTTCTAATATTCTAGGCCATTAGTAGTTTCTTGTTATTAGCTCATATGTTTTGGTATAACCTGGGTGACCAGCTAGTTTGGAATCATGATATTTAGTGATAACTTCCTCTCGAAGTATGGCTAAGTTAGGATTATATATCCTTTCCTTCCAAAGTATTCTTCTCTTCTCTTCTCTTCTTTTTGTTGCTCCACTGCTCCTCTCACTTTCTCTTCTATAAATTTCTCTACCTCTTTTATCTTTTTCCACAATTTGCCTTCTTGAGTTTCAATACTTCTGAACTATTCTCCTTTCAGTAACATTTGATCTGCATCATTATTCTTTCCCTGAGTATGATCTAGTCTTCAAGATAGCATATCTACCTTCTTTTGAGAGCTGCCCAGTTTGTGTATTAGTTGGAAGTCGTATTCTTGTAACTCTGTCATCTAGTAGACTTAGCAGCAATTGAGTTTTTGTGGTTTCTTAAAATATCCTAAATTCTTATGATCAGTCCATATTTTGAACTGATTATTTCTTATAAGATACTGTTGCCATTGCTTAAGTCCTTTCATAATTGCTAGTAACTCTTGGTCATATATCTTGTAGTTTCTTTCTGTTTTGTTCATTGCTCTGGATAGATAGGCAATAGGTCTCCAAGAACTGTCTTCTTATTGTTGTAATAGTACTCCTCCGATTGCATATCCTGATGCATTAGTTTCTAGTTATAGTTTTTGTTTGGAGTTGGGAATTGCTAAGATGGGAGAGTTCACCATTTTACCCTTGAGTTTGTTGAAGGCATTTTTCATCTCCTCATTTTCACTTCTTTTTTCCAGTAAGTTCTGTTAATGGTTTAGCAACTTTGGCAAATCTGGAAATAAATCAATGATAGAAATTACAAAATCCCAAAAACTGTCACACTTCTCTCTTGTCTCAGGGTTTAGGCCATCCAGCTACTTCTTTGGTTTTGGTAGGATCAGTTTCTATGCTATCTTGCAATAGGATAACTCCAAGGTATTCGATTTTTGTTTGATAGAACTTGCATTTCTTAGGGTGTAACAATAGTTTGTTATTGGCTAATATCTGTAGCACTCATCTCACTATGTCTCAATGCTCTTCTATAGTTTGCATAAAGATTAAAATATCGTCCATGTAGATTACAATCTTCTCTGTCATGATTAATTTGTGAAATAGAGTGTCTATCATGAGCTGAAAGGTTGCAGTGAAGGGGGCAAAAGGGACTATTAGCCTGGCACAAGCTAAAGATGCAGTACCAGGTCCCAATTGCATGCTAAAGAGTTTGTAGGGATGAATCAAGAATGAAGGTATTAGAAAGAGAATATAAAAACTTAGCATGATAATTAAGATAAAAATGTTTGAAAGGATTGTAAGCTCGATCTAGATCCTCCTTGCATGGTGTCCCTAAGGTGTCCACCTTTATATACCATAACAAGCTTATTATCAAAGTAGTCAGTAAACTACTCCTGGGCCTTACCACACTTAATCAAGCCCTCATCCACACTCCCACACCAAATCTTATGGGTATGATATAATCTGAGTCAATGATTAGCCAGGCTTTTCAAGCATGCTACTTTGTAAAAGGTTGTCTGAGCGACCGCTGCATCTTGTCTCTTGACCAAGTAGAGTATAGGGTCCAATCTCCTCAACAACCCAACCACTTTACTTAGAACTTAGAAAAGTGCCATAAGACAACTCTCAAGCCCTTGAGATGGCAGTAAGTGTCAAGATTCCATTGCCTTTCTCTTAGGCTCTCTGAGTGTTATATTAAAAGTACAAACTGATGAGACTCAATTAAAAATAAATAAAAAAGGAAACTCTTTCTTCTTCTAGCCTCTCTCACTTTTCTCCTCCATGATATTGCCATGTGAACATAACAGATGTCACCTCCCTATCCTCCATGCCTACTGGTCATAGCCATATGCTTCTACTTCATCTTTATACTTTACTCCTACCCGACATTCTTTAATCTCCAAACCGGCTTCCTTCTTATCACAAATGGTCACTTACTATTTGTGATGGGTGCTTTGATACTTTAAAGAGTTCAAAAATGTGAAGTTAGACAAGTGACAAAAGATGTTGTTAAGTCTGAGGTCTAATCCTTAGACTATG
>Ga0153970_1000251_pt1 | contig 11204 bp, 6 predicted proteins | sample TSGA054MetaG_FD_102280 | JGI IMG/M metagenome (GOLD analysis project Ga0153970, IMG submission 102280) | Attine ant fungus gardens microbial communities from Georgia, USA - TSGA054 MetaG | ecosystem: Host-associated > Fungi > Mycelium > Unclassified | place: USA: Georgia, George L Smith State...
CTTAGCAATTGATAACTATTCTGCCCAATTGTTTTGTCTGTAATTGTAGTATAGTCATAGGCATTGTTTGAGTTCTTGATTGACCCTTTTTGTTTGGCCATTGGTCTGGGGATAATAGGTAGCCAATGGTTTTTTTTCTATTCCAAGTTATGAACATAGTTCCTTTATGAATCTTAATACAAATTATGGTCCTTAATTACTAATGATCTCCCAGGGAACTCCTATGTCCTTAAAAACTCAATCCTATGATACTTTGGCTATCTCTTGGATGGTAATATTCATATTGATTAGCATATAGCAAGCCATTTTGGAGAACCAATCTACTATTATCAGTATACTATCATATATTGCTGACTCCAGTAGTGGCTTTATTAAATCAATACTAATGACTTTCCAAGGATTTTGTGGTATCTCATTAAAGTGAAGATGGTTTTTCTTAGGTTGTCAGTTTGGTTTGTTTGCTTGATACTTTTTATATTCTGCCATGTATTATTTGATATCTTCTAATATCTAAGGCCACCAATAATTTCTTGTTATTAATTTGTATGTTTTGGTATATCCTGGATGTTCAGCTAGTTTGGAGTTATGGTGTCTTGTGACGACTTCTTTTTAGAGCATAGCTGAATCTGGAATGTAAATTTTTTTTCTCTATAGTATTATCTTTTTTTCTTATTTCCAACCTTCTTTCTATTGTTTTATCACTTCTCATACTTCTTCTTCTGTAAATTCCTTTGCTTCTTCTATTTCTTTCTAAAACTCTTCTTCTTGAGTTATAAGACTTCTGAACCACTCTTTTTTCAGTAACATCTGATTTTTGTTGTTATTTCTTCCCTAGGTATGGTCTGGTCTCTGAGATAATACATGTCATGACTTGGCAAAATGGCTAAGTCATTATTTACATTTCTTTTTATCTTGGACTTATTACACAGAAGAAAGTGCAGGAAAGTATCATAGTCACATGACAGGAAGTCACAGCATCACATCACATGGTATCACATGATTGGTCACATGATAGGCATGGGAAGATAGTACACAGACCATGTAGTAGTTGTATAAGTAGTATAAAAAATCTAATGGAGACTCTATTGAGTTCTCTTTGTCAATCGCTGAACAAAGAGCAGTTGGCTTTATTCTGGCTTAGAGTTTAGCTTTCTTACAATACATCTACTTTTTTCTGAGAGTTGCTAGGTTTGTGTATTAGCTGGAAGTTATACTCTTGTAGTTTTGTTATCTATTGGGCTTGACAGTAATTGAGTTCTTGTGGTTTCTTGAAATACCCTAGATTTTTGTGATTAGTCCATATTTCAAAGTGATTGCTTCCTATGAGATACTGTTACTATTGTTTGAGTCCTTCCATGATTATTAACAACTTTTGGTTATAAATCTTATAGTTCCTTTTTGTCTTGTTTATTGCTTTAGACAGATAAGCAATAGGCCCCTAAGAGTCATTTTCTTGTTGTTGAGACAATACTCCTCCTATTGCATATCCTGAGGTATCAGTTTCTAGTTGTATTTTTTGTTTGGGGTAGGGAATTGCCAGCATAGGAGAATTTATTATCTTATTTTCAAGCTTGTTGAAGGCACTTTTTTCCTCTTCTTGCTATCTCTACTCTTTCTTTCTTGTCAACTTTGTCAATGGTTTGGCAACTCATACAAATCCAGGAATGAATCTATAGTAGAAGTTATAAAACCCTAAAAATTGTCATACTTTTCTCTTATCTTAAGGTTTTAGTCACTAGGCTACTTCCTTTATTTTGGTAGGATTGGCTTCTATGCTATCTTGTGATAGAATAACTCTGAGGTATTTGATCTTGGTTTGATGGAATTTACATTTTTTGGGATGAAGCAATAATTTGTTATTGGCCAATATTTGTAGGACCTGCTTTACTATACTTTTGTGCTTGTCTGTTGTTTAAGTAAAGATTAGGATGTCACCCATGTAAATCACAATCTTTCCTGTCATGATTAGTTCACAAAATAGTGTATTTATCATGAGTTGAAAAGTTGTGGATGAGTTGCACATGCCAAAGTATATAACCAGAGGTTCAAACAAGCCTCAGTTGGTTTGAAAGGCTGCTTTCCACTTGTTTTCCTCTCTTATCCTCACATTATTATACTCCCATCAAATATCAAGTATAGTGAAGTATCAGGCTCCTTGCACTTTATTGATTAGTTCTTGGATCAATGGTAGAGAGTATTTGTTCTTTATTGTTGCTTTGTTAAGTTGTCAATAGTCTTATACTAGTTGTAGTGAACCATCCTTTTTTTTTTATGCAAAAGAAAGGAGCTACACAGGATGATTTAAAGGGTCTGATCCTTCCTGACTTTAGGTGTTCTTTGAGGAATTTGTTAAGTTCTTCCTGCTCTTTGATGTTTAACAGATATACTTTACAGTTCTTCAATGTTATGTTGGGTATCAATTCAAAGGTGTGGTTCTATTTGAATTGGTTTGGTAATTTTTTGAGCATAGCCTTATTGAAAACTTGATTGTTGAAGTTCTTGTATTCCTCAGGTATATCTCTTTCCATTTCTTCTATGCTCTTACTTTTACTTCTGATATTCAACTCTTCTCTCCTCCATGCTTCTTTCTCCAAGTTAACAAATAATATCTTCTCTCCCTTCTCTATTGCATTTTCTTCTATTTTTTCTTCTATTGTATCTTCTTTTGGTTCTTTAGGTATATATATTTTCCTATACTACTATTGACAATTCTGTAGGCTTATTGAAGAATCTTTCCAGTCAATAGACAAATTATGTTTTTGTAACCAATTGTATCCTAGGAACAGATCATGATTCCTAAGATTCATTACTGATAGTTAGATTAATTTTTGATGATCACTAATAGTCGTGTTTATTTTAATAACTTCTATGATGCTTCTATCTCTATTTGCTGAGCTATCAATGTTGTAGCAGGTAATTGGGAACAATAGCTTGTAAATGTTGATATTATTTTTTTTCACAAACTTTTGGCTTATACAAGAGCTTGAGCTTTCTGAGTCAACCAATGCATATTTACAGAATGTTCTATAAGTGTCTGTTGTTGATAATTTAACTTGAATATTCAGCTGCTTATTTCCCATTTTTCTGAGTATTGAGGGTTCCTTCAGGGCTGTTAGAACTTTATCATTTGTTATTCTGTTTAGTTCCTCTAGCTTTTCTTTTGTATATTCTTTTGTCTTTGAACTGTGAGCCCAAACCTTTAGTATTCCTATTGCTTTCTCTTTGTTGCTCCATCAAATCTTTTTAGCTATCTATTTTACTGAGTAGTCCCTATTTGACTTGTATTTTCTTGTACCAAAGTAATTCAAAAAATCTTTCATTGACTCATTGTGTCAGCGTCTAAAGTCTGATGACCAGAATTAAGCCAACTGTCTCTTTGTTCAGAGTTTGACAAAGAGAACTCAATGGAGTTCTTGCTTATTTCTCTACTACTTATACACTTTACTACCATGGCTATGTGCTTACTCTCCTATGGTCCTCATGTTACTTTAGTCATGTGACACACTGTGACTGTGATGTGACCATCTGTAACATTGTGACAAAGTCACGTAATACTTTCCTGCGCTCCATCTTGTAGTTGTAAGTCCAATAAGAAAAGAAAAGAAAAGAAAAGAAATATAAATAATGACTTAGCCGTTTTGCCAAGTCATGACACATTAGGTAATCAAAATTTTGAATCTATAAGAGTAGGTGAGTCGGTACTTATCTTCTACTCTAGGAAAAATCCTCTCTAGCTTTCTCTACAATCTTTACTTTTTTCTTGGTTTAGAGTACCTTGTAGCAAGATAACCTATTTCTCCACAGTTGTAACACCTCCTTGTCTCTTTGCATTTGTTTACTTCCATTGCATTGGGATCTCATCTCAGAATGTCCAAAACTAGTTTCTTTCACACATCTCCTGAATTCTTTATGCTTTTCCTTCCTCCAAATTCTTTAATTGCTTCTCTTCTTGACCTCTCAAAGTTTAGTATCTTTTCATACTAATCCTCTAATGAATACAAATTTCTTAATTGACCAATCTTGACTAGTTTTTATGCTAATTCCAGATGAATTCCTTTTTTGAATAAGCTTACCTAAGCTACTTTGTTATATCTATAGTTCCTTCCAAGTGATGAACTCTGACCAAAAGTCTTTGAGTAGTCAGTTCTCTTGCTTTGTTGGTCTCTTTCCACTTCTTTTGAAAGAGTAGAAATTTCCTGATCTGTACATCTACCTATTGTTGGGCCCAATTTTCTTTTCCTCCCTTTATCTTCCCTAAAGCTATCTTAATCCTTTTCCATTCTTTCAGGATGTTGTTGCTTTGGAAAAATAATGTCATTCTTCTACACTAAGCTCTCACTTTGTCTGGGTTTCCTTTGAAATCGTTAGGTTCTTTTATTTTTCATTGGGTAGGTTTGTTAAAGAAGTTCTTCTTGACTTTCTCTACAAAGTTCTGTATGCTAGTTGTATGGGTGTCCTTGGTTTCACTTCTTAGATCCTTCCAAGCATCAGATAGGGAATTGGAGAAAAGAGTTATGATGGTTGTTAAGAATGCGATGATGACAGCAAGTGAAATTATATTTGGTAGAGTTGAGTATGTATTAGTAAACTTGTTCTTATGTTACAATCTCCCTCTAAACCTAGTGTTTAAGTTAAGAAAGTGATGTATTTAACCAGAACAAGGTTAGAGTCCTCATTATCCTACTTATTACTATATATACTATATCTATCTCTATGCCCTCCTTGATGCATTGTATTATCTTCTTATTACACTATGTCATATAAGTGTGAAGTAAACATATTGTGTATATAGTCATCATACCTCATCATAAGAGCACAAGGTGAATGCATTACAGACCTGATTGTCTGGTGACTGATATATGATGTCCCCTCAGTTGTTTACTATTTGAGTGACATCTGAGGTATGTTCCAATATGAATAATTCTAGTAGACTACCAGGCACTAAAGTTTTTCCCCAGTTTTTGTATCTTTTAGTAATGTTCAAGTATATTCTGTTAGCCAATAACCTTGCTGATTTATTTATAAAACCACACTCTCTCAATACTATATGGTGACTGGCTTCTTTCCTGGACCTGATACCAAGCAAGAAGGAGAATGTATCAGTCCAGAGGAAGTGTTGAAGTGAACCATTGCAGTAGAGTATTGTACTAGGCATGGTTATTATTTCTTATAAACATGTTCATCATTCCAATACCATCTCAGTCATCAATCCAAGTGACTGCTAAGCTTATATTATAAAAAACAAGAGCTCATTGAGTTCTTCTTGTTAACTTGGATAAGGAGAGTGATTGTAAGTTATTATGACTAAGTTACTTTACCTTACCCTTATTCCTATCCTGGGGATATGTCCCACTCCTGGTAGGCCCTAGGAGTCAGCCCTGATAGGAAGATACAAAACATGGTGAAAGTTACATAGGAAAAAAAACTTGACTTAGAAAATAATGAGTCAATATGTAATGAGTTCCACTATCATATGCTGTTCCGCTAACTGCTCAAAACATAGCCACAACTTGAAACTGCAGTAGTGGTATTGACTTATGGATCACATTATAACAATATAAGAACCTGTATAGTAGATAGGTTGTCTTAACTTCAGTCTGGTTCTGCATGTATAACCTTCACTCTCAAACACTGGAAATGTAGGATCGTAACATAAGACTGAAGTTTCCCATCATTTTTCATAACAACACTCTATGGTACTTTAAGGGAACACCCCTACTGTTACTATGATCCCATACAGTATTATCATCTTATTCCTCACTACCATCTTTGTGCTTTTCTTTGGACAATCAATGCTGCAGACCTAGAACAATATTGATCAGACTGAAAAGAATGAACATCTTCAAAATATCCAATTCTTCTTCAGATTGGTAGAAAAGGAACTGAACAAAGACAAAGGAAAGAGAAGAATAAAAGAACCTGATGATTATGAAGGAGATCCTGAAACAGTCAATGCATGGCGTAGGTACATAACAATGTATTTCCAAAGCAACAACACCTCTAGTAATTGGGAACAAATTGAGATCACTTTAAGAAAAATAAAAAAGGGAAAAGACAATTATGCTCAACGATAGGCTAATAAAAAGATTGCCAAATTTGTCCCTTTTCAGAAGGAGTGAAGAGAATTAGAGATAGAAGATGACAAAGAAGTTGAATTAAGGAACATGATCCACAAATCTTCATTCAACTCCTGGAATGACATGACTCAAGCTATGGAAATATTCTTTATCTCTACTAAAACCCAGACTTATGCTATTGAGAAGATTCATCAACTTTGCCAAGGGTCTAGAATAGTTGAAGACTATTAGAGTGACTTCTGTACCTGGAAGGAGCTAATAGGCTATAATGGCATTGGATTATGAGAGAGCAAGACGAGAAGCAAATATAGAATTTGGGAGTAGAAACAAACAATTAGAAAAACAAGTAATCAAGAAAGAGGAAAAGAATGAACAATCTCTTTTTATGCCAACAACCACCCTAACCCATAGATGTGACCCAAATGCTATAGACATTGACAGTATGCACAAGCAAGGAATTTGCTTTAATTGCAGCATCAAAGGGCACATTGCAGCAAAATGCCCTGAACAAAGGAAAGAGAGAAAGTTTTTTGAAAGAAAGATGGACTTAGAAAAATCAGTTAATGACTTGACTGTTGATGAAATACAAGAGTTGATCAGAAGCTAAGTGAAGGGTTTTGGGAAGGGCAAAGAGTAAGCACCAGCTTACTTGCCCCCATTATAGATTCCAAGATACATTTGACTGACTTCTCAATAAACAATTTCTTGAACTATTTTGGTACCAGAAAATTTGGGAAGACAAAAGGATTTATGACAGAATAGGTTGCAAAAAGGATATGAGAAGAGGATAAAGAAACTGCATTATCAATTCTGAAAGTATGGTCTCATTACTTAAAAGAATACAATGCAGAGATAGTCAAGGAGCTAAACCAGTTGATGGATAGGGAGATATTAGAAGAGTTAGAGAGGATAGAAGAACTAGAAATAATCTAGAAGTTAGGAAATAGAGAACTTAGCACCAAGATTTGATTAACAACCATCAACTCCTCCAAGACCTATTATTGAACAGCCTTGATCGATTCTGGTTGTACCAGTTCATGTATTAACTAGTGATTTATTATAGAGAACAAATTGGAGACTCAAAAATACCCAACTCCTATTTTGTGTCACAATGCTGATGGCTCCCTGAATAAATCAGGAAATATTATGGACTATATCAAAATGAATATGGAGATTAGAGACCATATGGAACAAATCTCTTTTGCAGTAACCAATCTTGGCAAAACTGATGTATTCTTGGGATATGAATGGCTTCAACATCACAATCCATCAATAAACTGGAAGACATCATAACTAGTACTGGACAGATGCCAAACCTGGTGTAGGAGGGTTATTAGAGGAGGAGAGCCAGAAGAGATTGAGGATGACTATGATGAGTTAGAAGAGGGAGAGAAGTACTTGTTTGTCAACTTGGAAGAAGAAGCATGGAGAAGAGTAGAAACAAAAAGTGAAACAGTGAAAGAAGAATTTAAAAAAAGAATACCCCAACAATATTGGCAATTCAAGGAGTCAGTCTTTGATAAAAAAGCCTTTGATGAATTACCACCACAATGACCCTGGGACCATGCAATTGAATTAGTCCTAGGAGCAACATTGAAGGACTGCAAGGTATATTCACTAAGTATCAAGGAGTAAGAAGAACTTGACAAATTCTTAGATGAACACTTGAAAACAGGATGAATACAACCATCAAAATTACCATGTGCAGCACCCTTCTTCTTTGTCAAAAAGAAAGATAGCTCCTTATATCCTGTACAAGACTATTGCTGACTCAATGAAGTGACAATAAAAATAAATATTCACTTCCTCTTATCCAAGAGTTGATTGACAAGGTTAAGGGAGCAATATACTTCACTAAACTCAATATTCAATGGAGATACAACAATGTGAGAATAAGAGAGGGGGATGAGTGGAAAGCAGCCTTTAGAACAAATAGAGGGCTATTTGAACTATTGGTGATATATTTTGGTCTATGCAACTCACCAGTAGCTTTCCAACTAATGATGGATACATTATTCCAAGATCTTATCAGTAGAGGAAAGGTGGTAATCTACATGGATAATATCCTGATATTCTCCAAAACACTACAAGAACACTCAGACATTGTAATGGATGTGCTCAAAATTTTAAAGAATAACAAGTTATCAGTACAGACCAAGAAGTGCCTTTTTCATCAAAAAGATTGATTACCTGGGGATTATTATTTCAAAAAATAGTGTGGAAGTTGATCCAGTAAAAATCAGGGGAGTCACAGATTGGCCAGAACCAAGTGATAAACGAGACATTCGACAGTTCTTGGGATTTTGTAACTTTTACAGAAGATTTATTAGAGATTTTGCCAGAGTCACCAAGCCGTTAATAGAGTTGACAGGAAAGAAAGAGTAGAAGTGGGAAGTAGAGGAAAGAGGGGCATTTGAAAAGATAAAAAAGATAATATCATCAATACCCATCCTTGCTATACCCAATACTGATCACAAATTCCAAATAGAAATAGATACCTCAGGATATGCCATTGGAGGAGTGTTGTTTCAACAATAGGATGACTTCTCTTGGAGACCAGTCTCTTTCATCTCATAGTCATTGAGTGAGACTGAAAGAAACTATGAAATATATGATCACGAGTTGCTAGCAGTCATGACAGGATTGTGACAATGGAGACAGTACTTGCTAGGAACAAATCAATTTGAAATATGGTCAGATCATAAAAACCTTGGGTATTTTTACAAACCCCAAAAGCTTAATTGCAGACAAGCTTGCTAGTTGTCTAAACTCCAAGACTGCAATTTTGAATTGATTTACAAGCCAGGAAACACAATGAAAAAAGTAGATGCTCTATCTAGACGACCTGATCATGACAATGGAAAAGGCAATAATGATAAAAAGATAGTACTAAGACCAGAGAAGTTTAGAGTAATTGAAGTGAGGGAGGATGGAGTATGGAAAAAAGTGAGAGAAGCAAAGGAGTGGATCAAAGAAGAAGTGAGAGGAGCAGTAGAGGCTAGAGAAGAGGGCTAGGAAGAAAAGGATAGAGTAATATTTTAGAAGAGGAGGATATACATTCTAGACTCAATTGTCTTAAGAGAAGAAATTCTTCGACAACATTATGATCAAGAACTCACAGGACACCCTGGGTATACCAAGACTCACAAATTAATCACAAGGAATTACTGGTGGCCTAGGTTAATAGATGATGTCAAAAAATACGTCCTTGGATGTGAATTATATCAATCAACTAAGCCAGATTAGTAAAAAAACCTAACATATTACATCCAAATGAAGTACTTACACAGCCATGGGACATCATTAGTATTGACATTGTAGGGCCACTACCAATATCCTCTGGATACAATGGTATCTTGGTAATAGTCAATTGATTCTCCAAAATGGCACAATATATTTCTATTAACATAGAAATCTCTTCAAGAGGAGTAGCCCAAAAGTTGTGGGAACGAGTGTTCAAAGATGTAGGACTGCCAAAGAAGGTTATTAGTGACAGAGACCCCCAGTTTGTATCAAACTTTATGAAGAAATTGTGCTTACAGTTGGGGATTGAACAAAACCCTTCAATAGCCTACTATCCTCAAACTAATGGGCAAACTAAGTATGTAAATCAAGAACTAGAACAATACCTTTGACTTTACATCAGTCATCGATAAGACGATTGGGCTGAATAGCTATTGATAGCTGAATTTGCTTATAATAATTGAAAACACGCTAGCATAGGCAAGTCTCCATTCTTGATCAACCTAGGGCAATATCCAAACACTGGGAACAAGACTAGTAGGGTGGAAAGAAAGACCCCTTCAGTTAAAGAATTCCTAGAAGGAATAAGGACAATGAGAAGAGAAGTAGAGGAGGCACTGAGGAAGACAAACCAAATAATAAAGGAAACATTGAAGGAGGCAAAAGAGACTATTAGCCTGACATGAGCTAAAGATGTGATACCAAGTCCTAATTGCATGCTAAAGAGTTTGTGGGGATGAATCAAGAATGAAGGTATTAAAAAGAGAATATAGAAACTTAGCATGATAATTAAGATAAAAATGTTTGAAAGGATTGTAAGCTCAATCTAGATTCTTCTCGCATGGTGTCCCTAAGGTGTTCACCTTTACACACCATAATAAGCTCACTATCAAAGTAGTCAGTAAACCACTCATGGGCTTTACCACACTCAATCAAGCCCTTATCTGCACCCCCACACCAAACCTTATGGGTGTGATACAATTTGAGTTGATGATTAGCTAGGCTTTTCAGGCCTGCTACTTTGTAGAAGGTTGTCCAAGTGACCGCTATGTCTTGTCTCTTGACTAAGTAGGGTATAGAGTTCCAGTCTCCTCAACAACCCAACCATTTCACTTAGAACTCAGAAAAGTGCCATAAGACAACTCTTGAGCCCTTGAGATAGTGGCAGGTGTCAAAATTCCATTACCTCTCTCTCAGACTCTCTGAGTGTTATATTAAAAGTACAAACTGATGAGACTCAATTAAAAATAAATAAAAAAGGAAACTCTTTCTTCTTCTAGCCTCTTTCACTTCTCTCCTCTATGACATTGCCATGTGGACATGATAGATGTCACCTCCCTATCCTCCATGCCTACTGGCCATAGCCATATGCTCCTACTCTACCTCCATACTTCACTCCTACCTGACATCCTCTAATCTCCAAACTGACTTCCTTCTACTCTGAATACGATCTAGAAACACGTGCAAGTGCATACAAAGGTAATTGATATTTCTATTGCTCTATGGCACATCTGCTTCTTGACTGAGTCCAGTAGTGATGGGATCATTAGCCATTAATAGACTTTTGATCTGTCATCTTGGTATCATATTAGTCCAAGTCCACTCTAGATTGAAATTCTATTGCATTCCAGAGGTATCCTTTAACATCTGAGTTCTAAAGTATCAACATTGATAGTCTGCCTCTGAGAACCTGATGCTAGCTCATCAGTCTTGCCTCCTGAGGTATATGCTAGAATAGCATATAGTAGCTTGGCAACTACCTAATAGAAGTACCCAATCTTGGGTCTAGATTATGTCTGGGGCTTGTAGGAGTTCTCTAGAGTGGGTTCCAATAGTGAAATCCAGGGTTATAATTTTTATCCCATGCTACATTTCTGCAGAAAA
>Ga0153970_1000254_pt1 | contig 11162 bp, 8 predicted proteins | sample TSGA054MetaG_FD_102280 | JGI IMG/M metagenome (GOLD analysis project Ga0153970, IMG submission 102280) | Attine ant fungus gardens microbial communities from Georgia, USA - TSGA054 MetaG | ecosystem: Host-associated > Fungi > Mycelium > Unclassified | place: USA: Georgia, George L Smith State...
AGTGAAGGAGCCGGAGTGGACAAGATGAGATTAGGACCAGATGACGTTAATTTACAGACTGAGGAATTACACTGTAACTACTCAGTACTTATAGGAAGTCCGGAATAGGAGGAGAGTAGTCTATTATGCTATCCTACTATTATTAATATTAGGAGAATAATTAGGAGAAATAAATTATATAATTATCATATTTCTGGAATATGACAGTACCCTCCCTTTTAAGGCTGAGCCCTTGAAGCTTCTATGCATAAGCAATTTAATTATCACCTGACTCCGGTTTTAAAGTTTTCCATTGGGAACTCTTAATCCTGAAATTATACCACCATGTCCTTCAATTCCACCTCGATTGCTAACCTTTCTGACTCTGATAACGAGTCTTACGAGGCTGGGTTGGCGAAAAGACATGCTGAGGCGGAAAACCTGTTTCGACAGCAGGAAGAGAAGAAATGCCTCGAGCACCAAGCCCGCAAAGAGGCAAAAATGGCAGAGCAGAAAAGACTGGAGGAAGAGGTGCGCAAAAAACAGGAAGAGGAAGAGACGCGGCGGAGAAAAGAAGATCGCCAGAGAGATCTGGCCAAACACTTAGAGGCAGATCGCGTCACTGCCGTGGAACAACAACGGCGTAAGAATTGGTTGAAGACCTTTCTGCCGCCCTCATCTCTTTCTTCCGACGAGGAGATGAACTTAATCGACCTTCTGCCTCTGACCAAGAGGCAATGTGTTCGATATCTGCCACAAGAAACTCCAGAGGCTCGCCAACGATGCAAAGAGTTGGCAAGAGAAATGGGAACGTCAGTTGTTGGTGGAGGAAGTCCATATGAGAGGTGCACGGACTTTGGAATCTTGTGTATTCCCCAAACCTTGCCATAAGTATCATTCAAATTGTTCCCTTTTTCGCTAATTCCTTTTTGTAGTCACGCAACTTCCTGCGCTCCTTGCGCCAAGGCCAAGGCTGCCTGTAAGCCCTTCGACGCAGACAGGGCACGAGCGAAAGCCAAGGCGGAAACAACTAGGAGGTCCAATGCGAGGAAAGTGAAACAACAGATGGATACGGAGTGGAAGGCGGAGATTCTAAGGAAATTAGACGGCCTGAGTGAATTGAGCGGCCTGAGGAAGGACATCCAGAGGATTGCAGTGGCATTAGAGAAGCTTGCTGGCATGGAGGGCGAAGACTCCAATGAGAAACAAATTTCGTGGCTGGAGTCTGAGAGAGAGTTGACAGAGGTACAGGGGAGTAAAGATAAAGGAAAACAGAAGGAGGAGAGATTAGACGGAGCAGAAGAGGAGGAAGAAGTTAAAGGACAGGAAGAGGAAAACGGAATGGAGAGTGTGGAAGAAGGTGGTAACTTTTCTCCAGTTGCATACTCTGTCGGAACTGGGGTTTTGTAATTTTTTCTTTTTTAATAAATGTTGTTTTTCCTGTGGCAGAAAATGGTTGTGAGCGACGATAATGTTGAAGCAAGAATACAAGTACTCGACAATCACAAGGGAAACTGGGGAGGAGTACAAGTACCCAAACTTTGCAACGTGTAAGGGGCACACTTGGTGAGGCACCCAGTCACACTGCAGTATGGTAAAGCAGGCGTCTTAAGAAGAAGCGATGGATAGCCTAGGAGCTTCAATCATTGTTGAGATAAGGTATTCTACCGTACATCACTAGCTACTTATACTAGACTAGCCTGGTCTGTGCGCCGATCGCTATGGCCACTGACATCAGGACAATAATAACTACACTACCAGATATAGCTATGTAGTACTATGATAGAGACCCGAACTAGAGGGAAGGGAACTATAGACCACAGACTCCAAGGATCCGTGGGAACACTAGATAATATGAACCCTACCAGGTTATCTAAGCGATCTTAGGGTTGTCCCCTTACACAACGGAGACTGCCTTGAATACAAGTATCAGATTGCAATGGAAACTGTGGAGTGGAATACAAGTAAGCAAGTCAGTGCAAAGGAAACTGCACTCCGGAATATGTACGATTACTCAAGGATATATATATATATATTTTGAAGTGGAGTGAATGCAGAGAATGGAGTTGAGGAAATGGGATGGAGGTAATTTAGGGTTGTAATGGTCCCGGTTTAGACGGATACTTGAGATGAAAATCATTCAGTAATTCTTTGGCGTGCTCCAGTTCCGTCGCTGGTAACCATTCGGAGTCTTTGTCGGTATCTTTGTACCCTAGCCATATAACCTTATAGAGCAGTTTGCATGCCCTCTGGCAGTCAATCTTGGAGTCGACTATCTTGGAGATCTCGTATTCTGGTTCTCTGTCAATGATTACCGGTGCTGGTGGAGGTTCGGAGCGTTGCTGGAAGGTGTTGGGTATAGCTGGTTCGAGCATAGAGACATGGAATACAGGATAGGCAGCCCTCATGGTGTCTGGAAGGTGAAGTGTGAAGAATTGCGGACTAGGCTGGGCAATTATCTTGTATGGTCCGAGGTACTTTTCAGAGAGTTTCTTTGATGGGTGAGTCGTCCAGAAGTACTGTGACCTGACAAATACTGATTGTCTGACTTGGAAGTCCAGTGGTTGTTGTCAACACAAGTCGGCGGAGGGTTGATATTGTCTTTGGGCTTTGGCGATTTCCTCTTTGAGCGTGTCTTGTAATTTGTTAAGATTAAGTACGAAGTCACGGGTATGGAAAGAGGCTATATCTCGCTCTGGGTATACACTGAGGTTAGGATGATATCCTTTGTTGGCAAAAAAAGGGGAGACACTAGTGGTAGCACTAGGGGCATTGTTGTAAGCAAATTCCGCCAGGGGTAACAGTTCGAACTAGTTGTTCTGTTGGTAATTGCAATATACACAGAGATACTGTTCCAATGTCTGATTAGTCTGTTCCACTTGACCATTTGCCTCTAGATGGTATCCGCTGGTAAAGTAGAGTCTCATGTCTAGGGCGGTACCTAGGGAGCGGAAGAAATGAGAGACAAATTCTGAGCTGCGGTCAGATGTAACATAAGACGGAACTTTGTGCTTTGAAAAAACGTAAATCACGAAAAGGTGTGCTAGTTCCACTGAAGTGATAGTGTCATGAGTAGGGATGAATATGGCTTGTTTCGACAGGCGATCTACTATAATGAGGATGATGTTGAAACCAGAGGAGGAAAGGAGTTTCTCTATGAAGTCCATAAAAATTGAATTCCATGGGCGTTCCAGGATAGGAAGGGGTTGGAGGGATTTGTATGGTCTATGACGCTGTGGTTTGGATCTCATACAGGTAACACAAGACTTACAGAACTTTTGTACGTCGTCGCAGATGTTTAGCCAGGTATAATGTCTCCGTATAAGTTCTAGTGTTTTGTTTTGGCCCAGGTGTTCTGCTAGGACATGGTTGTGATGATACTAGAGCACTTGGAGGCGTAAGTTGGTGTTATCCGGAACGTACATTCTATTGTCAAGTCTGAGAAACCCTGCACCGTCTTTCAACCAACGTCCTTCCGAATGGAGTAAATAGTTGGATATGGAAGTGTCGAGGGAGAATGTGGCTAGGATATCGGAGTAGAGTTGGTTTTGATCCAATATTGTGGCTGTGCAAAGTGTCGAAGTGGTCAGAATGGTTGCTTAGAGAGATGCTGTGATTTGTTCATGAGTAAAAACTGGACGGAAGTTATGAGGGTTCACTGAAGTGTAGCCATTATCTTCCCCCTTTGGGTAGACATCCCATCATCTAGTGAGTGCGTCCAGTTTGGTGCCAAGGTGTCCAGGGCGGAAGCGAATTACGAGGTTAAATTAAGAGAGGTACTCCGACTATCTTGCTTGTCGGCGTGTTAGAATCTTGGTTGTCGAGAAATATTCCAAGTTCTTGTGATCCGCTACAACGTTGATTGGTACAGTGGACCCCTCTAAATAGTGTCGCCAGATTTTGAAGGCTTCAAATATTGCAAGTAATTCTTTGTTGTGGACGTCGTAGTTGAGTTCTGGGGCAGAGAATGTCCTGGAGTGGAAGGCTACAGGGTAGATCTCATTATCTTTAGTCATAATGGAGAGAATAGTAGCAAGAGCGTAGTCTGAGGCATTGGTTTCCATGACGAGTTGTGCATCCGGAACCCAATACGTAAGGATAGGAGCGGAGGTGAAGGCTTGTTTCAGGGTGTTAAATGCTATTCTACAATCGTCATCAAAGTTCCACGGAGTGTTCTTTCTAGTGAGATGAGTGAGCGGAATGACTATGTCTGAATAATTGAAAATGAAACGTTTGTAGAAGTTGGCGAAACCTAAGAAGAACTGAATATCCTTCACTTTCTTTGGTTCCGGCCACTCCTGAATGGTTTTCACTTTAGCGTCGGACATGGTCAAACCAGCTGGAGATAGGACATAGCCTAGGTATTCGACGGAATCTGAATAGAACTTGCATTTTTCTGCTTTCGCATACAACCCTGCTTTTTGGAGTCGCTTCAGCACTTCTTTGACGTGGCTCTGGTATTGCGTGATATCGTCGGAGTAGATTAGGATGTTGTCCATATAAACCACTACACACACATCCAGGAGGTTGGAGAATACGTCGTTCATGAAGCGTTGGAAAGCAGCTGGAGCATTAGTTAGTCCGAACGGCATTACTGACCATTTGAAGGCTCTATAACGAGTACGGAAGGCGGTTTTCCATTCGTCTCCTTTGGCAATGTGGACCAAATAGTACGCATGTCGGAGGTTGATTTTGGTATAAATGCGAGCTTTACAGGGGGAATCTAGGAGGTCGGAGATGAGAGGAAGTGGATATCGATCCTTTTTCGTGATTTTGTTAAGTCCATGGAAATCTACACAGAGCCAGAGGGACCCATCTTTCTTTTTTACAAACAGGACCGGCGCTCCATGAGGTGATGACGTCGAGCAGATGAATCCATTGGTTAGGTTTTTGTCAATGAATTCCTTTAATGTTTCCTGTTCGAACTTGGACAAGGAGTAGATGGTTCCTACTGGAGGATGGAAATCTTTTTCCAGATCGATTTGGAGATCGTAAGGACAGTGGGGAGCGAGTGTTTCTGCTTTGGACTTGCTAAAGACATCTACGTACTCGTGATATTCCTCTGGAATGGAGGAGAGGTTGATTTTTTCGGAGATGGTAGTGGATTTGGCCTATACTGTGGAACTGAATTGGATAGCAAATATTTTCAAGCCTGATAGCTGCGAGGCCTGGAGTAGGGCTGGTGCACTGATAATCGCGATATGAGGTCGCTTGGGGTTAGACGGAGATGTTTCAGATGGGGTGAACTGCAGAGGGTTTTCCACTGGAGAGAACGGAGGATTTACCAAGATTTCAACAGGAGGAACAAAAGCCGGACTTTGGAGTAAAGATGGTGGTCGAAAGGATATTGACCCAGAAACCCAGTCAATTAATGGATTGTAGCAGGTGAGCCAAGAGTGACCTAATACCAGAGAACAACAAGAATCAAGCAGAGTGATGTAGAAGTCAAGAGTCATGCATTTACCGGAAGGAAATTTTACAGGCAACGATACTACCTCGGAGATAATATTATTCAAGGTTCTATCAAACAGGCGCAGTTCCACAGGAGGAGTAGGAGTAGTAGGCAGAGAATGTCCATGGGCAAAAGCAGAGTCCAAGAAACAATGCATAGATCTGGAGTCTACCAGTGTTTGGATGGGTATAGGCTGAAAATGGTCTGGAGCACACACCAGTGGAGAGACAAGGGGTATACAAAGAGAATTCAGATCGGAAAGAGCAGACGCATTGAGATGCATTGGACTCGTAGTTGCACAAACGAGTTCAACGCGACTCCCAGTTTGTGCTGAGTCTTGGGAGCCATGCTCTAGTTTTCCGAGGGGTTCTTGGAGAGTGGAGTCTCTTGTTCCTCCAGAGTAGTTAATCGTGCCCTCACCAGTTGTTTCCTAGAGCATCTATCTACCTTGTGGTCCTTCGATCTGCAGTATAGACAGAGGTTATTGTCGATACGGCGCTTGCACTCATTGCCGTTCAATTTTCCATCTCTGCCTAGTTTGTCGGAGAGGTCAACATGCGGAGTGGATAGAGATGGTGATTTAATGATGGAGGATGGTCGTCTGGAGGGTTTTTGGAAACTCCGAGATAGCACGGTTTGTGGCAGAGTTGTAGATAACTGGGGACGAGACGGAGCGGAGCTTTGCGAGGAGGCGGAGAACTGAGCCATTCTACCCTGTTTTCAGTGGTGACTGTCTGCTGCTTCTTTCTCCATATTGCAAAAACGGTCTCGTTTGCGATTTTGTTCCCAGTAGCGATTGTCAAAGGTAATTGCCAGTTAATATATGACATAGAAGGAAGTGGGTTTTCCCTGTTCCCTGTTCGCTATCAGGTCCTGAAGGCAATTTGGCAGTCCCTGATAAAAGCGATGGCATAGAACTATATCACCCTAGTTCAACTGTGCTGCATACCGCATGAATTCCACATTATAAGTGGAAATTTTATCTCCTGGCTTCATGCGGAGATTGTCAATGAGACTAGCGACATCCCCTACTAGGTCCGAAAGTCCGAAATGTACTCGGAGCTCTTCCATAAAGAGGTGCCAAGTGAAAAGCCAGGGTTGTGCATAGCCGAGATCTTCCTGTTGTAGTGCAACTTCGAACCAATCTTGCGCTACACCGGAGAGGTAGGTCACCGCGAAATTGATTTTCTCTTCATCGGTGGAAAATTGCAAAGGGTTGGCATGGAAAAAGAGTTGGCATTGGAATAGGAAGTGATTTAGCTTGTGGAGGTCAGAACTGTCGAAGGTGTCCAGAATATGGGCCTTTGATTGGTAGGGCTTTGGTGCTGATCCTCTGTTAAGGTTTTCCAATAACTGTCGGAGAGCCTTGGCTAGCTGGTTGTTAATGGGATTACGGTCAGCAATAGGTGGAGTTTGGAGTGCAGGAGTAGGAACAGGAATAGGAGCGTTGACCCAGTCCAGGTTGTCGTCGATATGAGGGATAGTGGCGAGGTCCATCCCGTGGAATTCCAAAGGTTCCACTGGAGGTGGAGATGAGCGGGGGCGCACCGGAGTATGAGGAGTCCCCGATTGGAGACGTCTAGACCTCCTTGGGAGGCCTGAAGTGAAGCAACCGATAGTTCAGTTAGCAAGAGGGATGGAATTACTCCTGGAAAAGGGAGCTGCAGATTGGCGAGACATCAGAATTAAAACACGACAGGAACCGGTATGAGTCTGTAAATTCTGTCAAGGACGGAATCCTGGAGGAAGGAGATATAAGTGATAATTAGAAACCACACTCCGTTCCAGAATAATGTACGATGTCGGAGAGGGATGTACTTAGTGATAATAGAAAGAAGACTCCGGCGGGCTATCAAGGACGTCAGAGCAGAGAATGACTTATTGAACGACCTTGGCTTCAACTTATGTGTTGCGCCCCGGTCTCTGGTCGTGAGGTTAGTTGCGTATTTCGGAGTGAAGGAAGTCATCAAGACAGAGGTCCTAAGGAGTCGAGTGAAGGAGCTAGAGTGGACAAAATGAGATTAGGACCAGATGACGTTAATTTACAGACTGAGGAATTACACTGTAACTACTCAGTACTTATAGGAAGTCCGGAATAGGAAGAGAGTAGTCTACTATGCTATCCTACTATTATTAATATTAGGAGAATAATTAGGAGAAATAAATTATATAATTATCATATTTCCGGAATATGACACTCGGTCACTACAAATGTATCTACTTTCTTTGCTAACAAGGGCTACTACCCATGGTTAGAGTTCCAGTTAGACTAAGAACCCTATCCAGACATTGCAGAACCATACTTAGCCAACCTGGAAAAAATATACTCCAGACTCAAAAAATCAATAGTGAATGTGCAAGCCTATTACCAAAGATGGGGGGACAAACAATGTCTTCTAGCACTGCAAATAAAAATTGGAGACCAAGTCTTTGTACTGGCAAAATTCATTAGAACTACTTGACTATCAAGAAAATTATCCGAAAAATACCTGGGCCCATTCGAAGTTACTGGACAACCAGGCACCCACTCATACTTGATTAGGTTACCAGAACACCTCAGGTTAATTCATCCTGTCTTTCATATTTCACAACTAGAACCTGCTCCATCAAGCTAAATCCCCAACTGCTACAACCTACCCCTACCACCCATCGAAATTACAGGTCACCTCAAATTTGAGATAGCTCAGATCTTAGACTCAAAGCTAAACAAGTGATAGAAGGATCCACTTCTGTACTATGTTCATTAGGCAGGTTATAAAGGCACTCCCGAGAAGTATTCTTGGCTCATTGCAAGTGATCTCGAGAATGCAACTGAACTGTTAGCCAATTTCCATCATCACCACCTAGACAAACCTAGCCTGAGTCCAACTAGTCACCTGGGTACTGACCGATTGACCTGAGATTCCTCAAAGACCTCAACGTAATCTACAAACAATTAATAAGGTTGTAAGGGCACAACCTTAAGAGGGGGGTACTGTTATACCCTGTGACACCTAGTAACTATACAGACTTACATACCAATCCAACCCTTTATCACTAGCTTATTAAGAACTATACCACTATGACTAAGCCTACTAGACTATCCAGTTTAGAGCACTTATCACAAACTTCATTTGGTCATATCTCCACCAATTCTTTGACGATTCTCACAGTCTCAATGGCTACAGAAAGCCCTTGAAAAGGCCTTTCAATTGATACCAGTCATGCCTCGAAGTGATCAGTATTGGCCGAGATATTAGGCAGATCAACTGGTAACCACCATAGTACTATTTATTAAATTACCAATATCTCGGAAACCACCACAATCTAAGCTTCGGTTCTAGGCTCATCAGAAGCCCTCTTCATACTGCTCAGAATGAGCCTAGAATGACCTCAAGGCAATCAGTATCTGTGGAGATATGAAGACCTTAATGTTTGTACATGGACTTTATTAATTACCCATAAATAGTCATCTGTCCTTTTCTTAAAACAAAGGACAGCCTCCATATGGTTAGGTTATCACTATTTCTAACACAAAGGCACTACCATATATAGAACAATAGGTAGTAGCATGTGATGCTCTGTCCTAGTGCACAGACTATCACTTTTCTGTATATAAGAACTCATAGTCTGAGGGTTAGACCTCAGACTTAACAACATCTTTTGTTGCTTGTCTAACTCTGCTCATAAGCACTTTTAAATCTATATCTCAATTCATCACAAATCAAGTAAGTGATCATTTGTGATAGCACTACTGTTTTTTTAGCTTCGTTATTAATAAAGCCTTCTCTTATTACTTCATCTCCTGGTAATAATCCTTCCTCATCCTTGTGGGCAAGCACAGAGGAAAACACAACCTGATTGGTTAAGGTCAAGTCCAGCAGTCCTGAGAATTAAGGCTTAACAATGTACTAGGATAAATTATCACATGCTACTACCTATTGTTCTATATATGGTAGTGCCTTTGTGCTTGAAATAGTAATAACTTAACCTTATAGAGGCTGTTCTTTGTTCTAAGAAAAGGACAGATAACTATCTATAGGTAATTAATGAAGTCTATGTGCAAATATTAAGGGCTTTATATCTTCACAAATATTAATTACCTTGGTGCCATTTTAAGCTCATTTGCAGTATGAAGAGGGCTTCTCTAATACCTAAAGGCAAAGCATTGATCATGGTAGTTTTTGAGATATTGGTGATTTAATAAATAGTACCATAGTAATTACTTGTTGATCTATCTGATATCTCAGCCATTATTGATCACCTTGAGACATAACTGATATTGATCAAAAGGTCTTTTTAAGGGCTTTTGGGTGCCATTGAGACTGTGAAAATCATCAAAGAATTGATGGAGATATGGCCAAATGAAGTTTGTGACAAAATCAACAGAAAAAAAAGAAAGGGATATTTAGAAGAGAAGAATTGCTAGCAAAACAATTATTTGGGTGGTCAGATAAAAGGTATGATGAAGAATATTGGAGAAAGTTAGAATGGAATTGAAAGTGATAGAAAGGTAAAAAAAGAAAATGAACTTTGAAGATAATCAAAGAAAATAAAGAAATTGAGCAGAAAGAGTCAGAAATCACAGAATGGATAGAGGAAGATAAAGACAAAATGGGCAACATGTTAAGACTCTAGACCTTACAGTTGAATATGTGTTTCAACTTAAAGCCTATATCTAATACTTGATATCTTCACGCTCCTTACTAGAGGATCCAGTTAAGGTTTTCAGTGAAGTTATATCAGAGGAAAAATGTCAATGAAACTTTGATTAGCACTCTTGAGGTTGTCCTAAGACAAGTAAGAGTACCAATTCCTCAGAGTAAGACTTTACAGAGGGAATACAGAAAGAGAGAACTTGCTGTTTCTTCTCTTTCTAGGCTATATTTACTCTAACTAGGCATTGTGACTATATTACAATGTGGTAATACTACTTGTAACTAAGGGTAACTAGTTAAGTGACAGTCCAGTGACAGAAGCCATGAAGGTAACAAGTTGAGTCAGTATCTAATAATAGGTTAGTCCAATATTGTCCCATTCAGCACAAGTCCAAAGATAGAAAAGAGAAAATAGTCCAAGATTTCTCTGAAGAGTCCTGTCTATGCTATAAGTCCATTGTCTCTTAGAATCCTTAGACATTTAATGCATTACTGTATTGTAACATCCTCGTCTTATATTGCCAACATCTCATCCACTAGCCATTCATTATCAGACCATGGCTGATAATAACTGTAGTCCCACTTGATGTTCATAACACAATATGGTTGACCTATACTACAAGTTGTAAAATCCTTTGGATGAGGAAACTTAAGAGAGGGATGGTGTTATGACTTGGCAAAACAACTAAGTCATTATTTATTTATTTATTTATTTATTTTTATTGATGGATGTGCAAGAGGAAAGTGACTCATAGGGAAGTATAGGACATTAGTCAGGGTTAGGGTTACTATTGGTGTATATATAGTGTACAAAATCTAATGAGAACTCCATTGAGTTCTCCTTGTCAACTCAGACTTGGAGTGGGTTTAAGTCATTCTGGCTAGAGCCTTATAATGTAGAACAATAGGTAGCAGTATGTGATGATCTGTTCTAGTGCACAGACCATCACAATTCTGTATATAAGGACTCATAGTCTGAGGATTAGACCTCAGACTTAATAATATCTCTTGCTGCTTGTCTAACCTTGCTTTTTTGAGCCTTTTGAATACCAAATTTACCAATCACAAATCAGTAAGTAGCCATTTGTGATATA
>Ga0153970_1000259_pt1 | contig 11060 bp, 5 predicted proteins | sample TSGA054MetaG_FD_102280 | JGI IMG/M metagenome (GOLD analysis project Ga0153970, IMG submission 102280) | Attine ant fungus gardens microbial communities from Georgia, USA - TSGA054 MetaG | ecosystem: Host-associated > Fungi > Mycelium > Unclassified | place: USA: Georgia, George L Smith State...
CCCCCCTTGAGGCCATGATGGCTCCTGGGGGGACCCCTATTCTACTGAACCTCTACCACTAATATCATCATGATTTCACCTTCCATCTTTATGTCTGCTTCATTTGTTTATTCATGTCTGACTTGTGATCATTGTGACATGTGTTGGACACACTGTACCAGTTGAGGCTCTTGTTGGTAGAGCTTTTCTTGCTTTAGTCTCCTAGAGAGCAGCATCTGAAACACAGATGGTAGTCCAAAAGGATCATGCTAAGTTAACACTGCTGTCCAGGTGGTTTTATAATCCCCTAATCAAAAACCCAATGGTAGAGCCTCAATGCTCAAAACATGGGTGGGCTGCCTTCACTTCACCTTTACCATTGCAGGAAGTCACATAGATTAGGCTTTGATAAAGAATAGGAAATGTGCTGTTAATAGAATGAACTAATACAAGCCCTTCTCATAGAGCTTTGGCTCACTGAGAAGTCACCAGTACCTACCTGAAAAGGGGTCTGACTGGAGTACCTGTTTCAGTGTTTGTTTACAAGTGTTATATGCAAGAAGGGTTGGTTCAGCCACAAGGTATGGGGGACTAGGAAGAGGTTGGGGTTTGGGAGGCTGTCAAGGATGGAATAGCAGAGAACGGAGGAGCAGAGTTATCAATAGAATTATACTCTGGACAGTGTACTATACTACTTCAGAGAATAGATAATACTTAATGATGAGGGAAGAACCCCAAGAGAAGACTCCAGTGGAGAGAAATGATATCGGAGTGGGGTACAACTTTGATAAATAACCTTGGCTTCAACTTATGTGTTGTACCCCAGTCTCCAGTTGTGAGGTTGGTTGTGTATTTTGGAGTGAAGGAAAGTCATCAGAGAAGAGGTCCTTGGGAAGTAAAATAGAGACAGAGTGGACAGGGATAGGATTAGGACCAGTTGATGTTAATTTACAGACTGAGGAATTACACTGTAACCACTCAGTACTTATAGGAAGTCCAGAATAGGAGAAGAGTAGTCTACTATGCTATTCTACTATTATTAATTTTAGGAGAATTATTAGGAGAAATAATTACATAATTATCATATTTCTGGAATATGACACATGGCTTATCTATGTACTCTGTGTTATAAATTGATAATTTAAAAAAATGCAGTCCTAGTATCATTTATATCATAAAAGGTCACTTACTGTTTATGATTAGGTTAAAGATATATTCAAAAGGGGCTTATAAGTGAAGTTCAGATAGTAACAAAAAATGTTGTTAAGTCTGAGGTCTTATCCTCAGACAGGGAGTCCTTATATATAGAATTGTGATAGTCTGTGTACTAGGACAGATCATCATATGCTGCTATCTATTGTTCTACATATGGTAGTGCCTTTGTACTGGAAATAGAGATAACTTAACTATATGAAAGCTGTCCTTTGTTCTAAGAAAGAACAAATGAGTATCTATGGGTAATTAATTAAGTCTATGTACAAATATTAATTGCCTTGACATTGTTTTAGGCTCATTTTTAGTGGTATGAAGAAGGCTTCTCTGATGTCTAGAAGCAAAGCATCAATCATGGCAGTTTCTGAGATATTGGCAATTTAATAAACAGTACTATAGTGGTTATTTACTGATTTGCCTAATATCTTGACCAATACTGATTGCTCCACGATGTGACTAATATCAATCAAAAGGTCTTTTTAAGGACTTTTTGGTGCCATTAATACCATAAGAATTATCAAAGAATTAATGGAGATATGGCTGAATGAAGTTTGTGATAATTCAATACCTTTGTCACAGTTGTGCTATAGACTAGTAGTCATATACTGTATGGTTTACCACTACACCAAAAGGGCAATGTTAGCAAGACTACTTGCTAACGAGGGTCCAGCTATTTATATAGTTCATTTGAACAGGTATTTTGTTATACTTCTATGATACTATTTAGTAGTCACTTTTTTGTGACAATCTTTTCCTATGTCTTCTATCTACTAGATATTCTAAAGAAAGAACTAGTAAATCTCTGATCCCAAGCAAGAAAAACTTCTAACTAGGTTTGAAAATCATGAAATAATCATAGAGAAGAAAGAACATTAGCTTGACCAAAATACAAATCTAATAAAGAAGATGTCACAAACTTCATTTAGACTTATCTTCATCAATTCTTTGATGATTTCTATTGTCTCAATAGTGTCTGAAAGCTCTTAAGAAGACCTTTCACTTGATATCAAACTGTCACAAACTTTATTTGGTCATATCTCCATCAAATCTTCAATGATTCCCATGGTCTTAATAGCACCCAAAAGCCCTTGAAAAAAGCTTTTGATTGATACTAGTCATGTCTTGAAGCGATCAATAGTAGCCAAGATATTAAGTAGATCAACAGGTAACCATTATAGTACTATTTATTAAATTACCAATATCTCGGAAACTACCACAATTTATACTTTGCTTTTAGGTATCAGAGAAGCCTTCTTCATACCACTCAGAATGAGCCTAAAATGATACCAAGGCAATTAATATTCATGAAGATATAAAGGCCTCAATATTTGTACATAGATTTTATTAATTATTCATAAATAGTCATCTGTCCTTTTCTTAGAACAAAGGACAGCTTTTATATGGTTAAGTTATTACTATTTCTAGTACAAAGGCACTACCATATGTAGAACAATAGGTAATAGCATGTGATGATCTGTTCTAGTATACAGACTATTACAATTCTATATATAAAGACTCTCTGTCTGAGGATTAGACCTCAGACTTAATAATATCTTTTGTTATTGTCTAAACTTCGCTTTTTTGAACTATTCAAGTATTAAATCACTCATCACAAATTAGTAAGTGACTTTTTGTGATACAAACATATCTCAAGGCAATCAATAAATAATCTTTATAGTACTATATATTAATTTGCTAGTATTTTAAAAACTACTACAATTGATACCTTACTTTTAGAGTTAGCTAAAGCCCCTTTTATGATGCTCAGAATAATTTCAGAACAACCTCAAGGTAATTAATATTAACAGAAATATAAAGTCCTCAATTATAAGAGAACATTATCTAGGATATTGCTTAGTAAGTCTAGTAAACTTATATCTACTAAGAGTTTTATATTTATTTGTATTATGTTTCTACTATTCCTTGCTTCTCCTATCTATGTCATATAGTGCAATACCTTTTAATTTAATTAAGGACAATTGTGATTACTGATTTATGTACATGTAACTGCCTATGGGATCGTCTAGTATAGATTATATATACTAGTAAAGTGTCATAAATGTACTTCACTTAAATCTTAAACTAGTTTCTAAGACTATCTATTAGCTTAAGAGTTATTGCCTCTGAGTGGTTCCCTAACATTAATATTTGTACATAGACTTAATTAATTATCTATTAATACTTATTTATCTTTGAATAAAACAAAAAATAGCCCCAATAAGGTTAAGTTATTGCTATTTCTAGGCACTACCATATGTAGAACAATAGGTAGTAGCATATAATAGTCTGTTCTAGTATACAGACTATTACAATTTTGTATTTAAGGACTTCTTGTCTGAGGATTAAACCTTAGACTAAACAAATTGTCTAAACTTTGCTCTTAAGTACTGTTTTAGTTCAAATCCAATAATCACAAATCAGTAAGTGATTATTTGTGATAGAAGGAACAAATTATTAAAAAGCTTGAGAAGGTATCTGATTATAAGCAAAGGTGTAAGGGACTTATTTGGTGGTGCCCAGAACATGCTCGACTATAGTAGAGGAGGCATCTTAAGTTAGACTATGAATAGCCCAGGAGGTCAAACTATTGTTGAGGTAAGGTACATCACTAGCTACTTATACTAGACTAGTATAAGGGGACTACCCTAGGGCAGTGCTTAGTGACGTGAGTAGGTTCCCACCTAAGAGCCGCCATCTCTCCGATCATGTTCCCATGTCTTCCCTACTTTCCCTTCTATGTCATATTGTGTGATTCCTCTAAATCTATTATTGGACATAGTGTGAATATCTGTCAGGTACCATGAGAATGGTGCCTTGACGATCTAGTAGTATAAATACTAGTCTTCTGTCGTAGATATACCTTAGTTGAATATCACCTTAGCTTCAGGATCTACCCATTAGCTTAAGAGGTCTTCGCCTTAGTGCTGGAATTGACCCCTAACAACTAGCCTAGTCTGTGCGCCAGTCACTATGAACACAGACATCAGGACAATAATAACTACACTACCAGATATAGCTATATAGTACTATGATGGAGACCCGAACTAGAGGGAAGAGAACTATAGACCACAGACTCTGAGGATCTATGGGAACACTAACTGATGCAAACCCTACCAGGTTATCTAAGTGATCTCAGGATTGTCCTCTTACAGGATTTTATTGTCTCTTTTCTGTCCTAAGGCCTCCCAAAATCCTACTGATAATACAGCCTGTTATGAACATCAAATGGGACTACAGTTATTATCAGCCTTGGTCTGATAATAAATGGCTAGTGGATGAAATGATAGCAATGCAAGAAGAAACATTGATGGTACAGAATAAGGATATTACTATACAGTAATGCATAAAATGTCTAAACATCCTAGGAGACAATGGACTCATGGTATGGACAGGACTCTTCAAAAAAACCTCAGACTATTTTCCCTTCTCTATCTTTGGACTTGTGCTAAATAGAACAATACCAGACTAATCCATTATTAGATACTGACTTGACTTGTTACTCTTATCGCTTCTGTCACTAATTTGTCACTTAACTAGTCACCCTTAGTTACAAGTAGTGTTACTACATTGTAACATAGTCACAATACTTAGTTAGGATAAATACAGCCCAGAAAGAGAAAAGAACGGTAAGTTCTCTCTTTCTGTATTCCTTTCTGTATTCCTCTACTCTAAGGGATCGGTACTCTTACTTGTTTTTGGACAATCTCAAGAGTGCTACTCAAAGTCTCGTTGATATCTCTCCTCCAATATAACTTTACTGAAAACCTTAACTGGATCCTCTAACAAGGAGTGTGAAGATATCAAGTGTTAGATATAAGCTTCAAGTTAAAACACATATTCAACTGTGAGATTTAGAGTCTTAACACAGCCTCTGTAAGAGGACCCCTCACACATGATCCCAAAGCACCTCCCATTGCCTCCCAACACAATTTCATTGTGCAGCCCCTGGTTACTAAAAAATAGAATGCAAGAACATTTTAGTATATATATTGTAGATTATTCTTTCCAGGAGCCTCATCTAATTCTCTAAGGAATCTCCTGAAGGTAAGTTGTAACATATTCTATAGTATAATTTAACTAAGGAATTTTCTGGAATACTCCACTCCAGTCACTCTCACAGCTCTCTCCTTTCTTTATAATGATGTGTTCTCTTACCAAGTCCTTTCTATTAAAGATGACATATCTTCATTACCGCTTTCTTCTAGAATGTTCTTCTGTCTTTCCCTATTATGCTCTTGATACTGCTTTGTAATGCAAACTTCATTGATTATCTGTTAAGCAGTTAACAAGTCTTAATAAATATTTAGTATCTCCAAGTCACATCCTAGAGGTCATTTATCTAAGTATAACTGATCTGATGCCATCAATGCTTATTTACAAGCACAAAATCTATCAGTCTAAGTTCTTTACCTGAGTAGTACTGGTTCTAGAGTTCAATTTTACTATTTTTTTAAGTTGGTCTATTCAAGAGTGGATCTAGAGCATAGTCCCTTAGTAACTCTCTTAGTAACCTGATACCAGTTCATCTTAATTGCTTCTCGAGGTCTCAATATAAGCTCTAGGTCGATTATCACCTGCTCAATGTACTTATCATATAGTATTACATTCTGAGGATATAGAAAGGGTTTTAGAGTGAATTCTAATTGAGATTCCATTGGTATAACATGTATCAAATGTTATCTTTCATAGAAAATTCACTTGCGGTGTAACAACATGACACTAAGTCTAAGTTGATAAAAAAAACTTAATAGAGTTCTTATTTATTTCTTGTACATTACTTATACAACTACTATATAGTCTGTGTACTATTTTCCCACACTCCTTATGTGACTTAGTCATGTGATATAATACTATGACATCCTATTCATATAACTGTGATACTATGATACTTATGATATAATACTTTTTCATACTTCTTTTTGTATAGTAAGTCCAAAAAAAAAGAAATATAAATAATAACTTAGCTATTTTGTCAAGTCATAACACCCTTAAGTATGCTTTGTCTTGCCAGTCTTACTATAATTAGTTATTAGAGTAATGGGTTCTGATCCAATAGTAATCTAGTTATATAGATAGGTAGTAGTCTGTCAAGATGTAACATTATTCTTGTAGAGATAAGCCTTTAAAAGTTCTTTTTATCCTTGAGGGTACTCTAGAGAAAAGTTCTATTATAGATCTGCTATAAAATATCTGAGCAAATTTCTATGAGATCTCTGTAGTGGTGGTCATAGCTACTATTCTGCTACTTAAGTAGTATGCTCAAGTTCACAACTAAATATCTAGTAGTTATCTTCTGGGGAGTTCAACTTATCTCTTAAACTGTTTATTATGGTTATTATGTAAAAAATACCACTTATCTTGCCTAAATAGCTGTCTAGTATGACAGTATCATACCAAAGTCTAATAACTATATAGTCCAAAGGCCACAAGGGTATAGTCTTAGAGAGAAGATACTATTATAATATAACACTACTAGTCCAGATCTTAGTACTCACATACTGTACTAAGAGTTTGATGGGATACAATTAATTAGGTAATTAGTCACACAAGTATATATACTAAAATCCCTATAATTATCTCTTAGTTTGTTCTCAATTAGCAATCCTTTTTAGAAAATACTATGAGCTTTTACATTTCTTAAAGCTATTTGGGTTTGGGATGTGGAAACAGCTAGCTTGGTAAAGCAGCCAGTCTAGACTATGGTCTTAACACTAGTTTTCCTAGTCTTTTGTAAGGGGACAACCCTAAGATTGCTTAGATAACCTGGTAGGGTTCGCATCAGCTAGTGCTCCCATGGATCCTTAGAGTTCACGGTCTATAGTTCTCTTCCCTCTAGTTCAGGTCTCCATCACAGTACTACATAGCTATATCTGGTAGTGTAGTTATTATTGTCCTGATATCTGTGTCCATAGTGACTGGCACACAGACCAGGCTAGTCTAGTATAAGTAGCTAGTGATGTATGGTAGAATACCTTACCTCAACAATAGTTTGATCTCCTAGGCTATTCATGGTCTAACTTAAGATGCCTCCTCTACTATAGTCGAGTGTGTTCTGGGTGCCGCCAAGTGATCCCCTTACAAATCCTAAAAGTAGTAATATTTTCCCTTTTATATTTTATTTCTTGAGTTTAGGGCTTTGTAATATTTTAATATAGTATCCAGAGTGCAGTTGGATTGGAGAAAAACCTCTTGACTCCCACCTCCATCTACACTGCCTCTGGAATTGTGAATGTGGATCTATTGAGAGTAAGAAGACTAGGACTAGTGGGATGTCTTGGGAAAAACACAGAATATACCCAGAACTCAATCTAGAGAGAAGATGTAAATGCAACTCGGACAGGCTTTAGAGAGGACAGCAGGCTGGAAAAGCTTGACTAGGTGCACACTTGGATTGCATCACACCTGTAAGGTTCGGTGTTGGGAGTGCAGACAAGGAGGCAACTGAGTGTGGAGGGTCCATGAGTGATCAACTAACTGTATTTTCCAGAGGAGCTTTTGTTATGGTATGTGAAGGTTGATACCTTAGGAAGGCTATGTAACAATGATTTAGAGAGATCTTACGATCCTTTCATAACCACCGATATATATTTTACTAGAACTGCATATAATTCTTATTTCTCTAACTATTTATAAACCTTCAACTTTGATAATCTCCCCTTGGACCTTTAGTATGCAATTGGGAGCTAGCACATCATTATTTTGTTTATCCCAGTATGCAATTCCCTTTTGCACTCTTTTAGCAGAGTTGGGATATAAGTTTGGAGATCAGTGGGAGGGGGTATTTGTTCTTGACCATTATAGAATTGAGTGCCTGTGTCAAGGACAGACAGACGGAGTGTGGAGGAATGGAGTAATAATAGAGTTATACTCCGGAATGATGTACTAAACTATCTCAGAGAATAGACAGTACTTAATAGTGATCGCAAAATCAGAAAGAAGGCTCTGGCAGACTATCAAGGACATCGGAGCAGAGAACGACTTGTTGAACGACCTTGGCTTCAACTTATGTGTTGCGCCCCAGTCTCCAGTCATGAGGTTGGTTACGTATTTCAGAGTAGTGGAAGCCGTCAAGACAGAGGTCTTAAGCGATCAAGTGGAGGAGTCAGAGAGGATAAGGACTAATTGACGTTAATTTACAGACTGAGTAATTACACTGTAACCACTCAGTACTTATAGGAAGTCCGGAATAGGAGGAAAGTAGTCTACTACGCTATTTTACTATTATTAATTTTAGGAGAATAATTAGGAGAAATAAATTATATAATTATCATATTTCTAGAATATGATAGTACCCCCCTTTTAAGGCTAAGCCCTTGAAGCTTCTATGCATAAGTAATTTAATTATCATCTGACTTTGGTTTTAAAATTTTTTCATTGCGGACTTTTAATCCTGAAATTCTACTACCATGTCCTTTAATTCTACCTTGATTGCTAACCTCTTTGACTCCGATGACGAGTCTTACGGGACTGAGTTGGCAAGAAGATGTGCTGAGGCAAAAACCCTGCTTCGACAGCAGAAAGAAAAGGAATGCCTTGAGTGCCAAGCCTGCAAAAAGGCGAAAATGGCAGAGCAGAAAAAAACTGGAGGAAGAGGCGTGAAAAAAACAGGAAGAGGAGGAGACAAGACGGAGAGAAGAAGATCACCAGAGAAATTTGGCCAAACATTTAGAGGTGGACCGCATCGCTGCCGTAGAACAACAATGGCACAAGAATTGGATGAAGACCTTTCTGCCACCCTCATCTCTTCCTTCCAACAAGGAGATGAACCTCATTGACCTTCTGCCTCTGACCAAGAAGCAACGTGTTCGATACCTGCCATAAAAAACTCTGGAGGCTCCCCAATGACGCGAAGAGTTGACAAGAGAAATGGGGATGTCAGTCGTTGGTGGGGGAAGTTTGTATGAGAGGTGCATGAACTTCGGAATCTTGTGTATTCCCTAAACCTTGCCATAAGTATTGTTTGAATTGTTTCCCTTTTCTGTCAATTTCTTTTTGTAGTCATGCAACTTCCTGCGCTCCCTGCGCCGAGGCCAAGGCTGTCTATAAGCCTTTTGATGCAGACAGGGCACGAGCGAAAGCCAAGGCAGAAATGGCCAGGAGGTCCAATGCGAGGAAAGTAAAACAACAGATGGATGTGGAGTGGAAGGCAGAGATTTTGAGAAAGTTAAATGGCCTGAGTGAGTTGAGCAGTATGAGGAAGGACATCTGGAGGATTGTGGTGGCTTTAGAGAAACTTGCTGGCATGGAGAACGAAGACTCTAACGAGGAATGAAATTTATAGCCGGAGTTCGAGGGAGAATCAATGTGGGTACAGGGGAGTAAAGAAAAGGGAAAACAGAAGAAAGAAAGAGTAAATAGAGTGGAAGAGGAGGAAGAAACTAGAGGACAGGAAGAGGAGAATGGAATGGAGGGCATGGAAGAAGGTGTTGGTAACTTTTCTCCGGTCGTGTACTCTGTTGGAATGGAAAACTTGTAACTTTTTTTTTTTGTTTGATAAATATTATTCTCCCTGTGGCTGAAAATGGATGTGAGTAATAATATATGATGAAGCAAGAATACAAGTAATCGACGATCACAAGGGAAACTGCAGAGAAATACAAGTACCCAAGTTTTGCAATAGAGACTGCTTTTGAATACAAGTATCAGATTGCAACGGGAACTGCAGAGCGGAATACAAGTAAGCAAGTTAGTGCAAATGAAACTGTACTCCGGAGTGTGTACAAATACTCAAGGATAATTTTTTTTTTTTTTTTTTGAAGCAGAGTGAATACAGAGAAACAGAGTTAAGGAAATGGGATGGAGGTAATTCAGGGTTGTAATAGTCTCGGTTTAGATGGATACTTGAGATGAAAATCATTCAGTAACTCTTTGGCGTGTTCCAGTTCTGTTGCTGGTAACTATTTGGAGTCGTTGTCGGTATCTTCGTATCCCAGCCATATAACTTTATTGTAAGAGGACCACTCAGTAGGCGATCTCTGTAAGAGGACCACTCAGTAGATGATCATTCCTTAAGCTAGTAGATAGTCTCGGAAGCTAGTTTGAGATTCAAGTGGGGATATATCTACACACACTTACTAGTATATATACTACACTAGATAGTCAGGCATACAGCACCATGGCAACCAATCTATAATCACAGAATGTTCTAGAATAACTAATAATAGGCATCGCACTGCATGACACAGACAGGAGAAGTCAGGAACAATGGGAGTGTGATACATGATCTGTCACTAGACTATTAATAGAACAGACCCTCAGAACTCACTAAGTACAACCCTAGATGTCCCCTTACATTTATAAAGCAGTTTGCATACCCTCCAGCAATCAATCTTGGAGTCGACTATCTTGGAGATTTCATATTCTGGTTCTCTGTCGATGATTACTGGTGCTGGCAGAGGTTCGGAGCGCTACTGGAAGGTGTTGGGTGTGGCTGGTTTGAGCATAGAGATATGGAATACAGGATGGGTGGTCTTCATGGTATCCAGAAGGCAGAGTATGAAGGATTGCGGACTGGGCTGGGCAATTATCTCGTATGGTCTGAGGTACTTTTTGGAGAGTTTCTGATGGGCGAGTCGTCTGGAAGTACTGCGATCTAACGAATACTAATTGTTCAACTTGGAAGTCTGGTGGTTGTTGTTGACGAAAGTCAGTAGAGAGTTGGTATCGTCTTTGGGCTTTGGCTATTTCTTCTTTGAGCGTGTCTTGTAGTTCGTCAAGGTTAAGTACAAAGTTATGGGCATAGGAAGAAGTTATATCTCGTTCTGGGTACACACTGAGGTTAGGATGATATCCTTTGTTGGCGAAGAATGGGGAGACACCAGTGGTAGCACTAGGGGCATTGTTGTAAGCAAATTCCACTAGGGGTAACA
>Ga0153970_1000266_pt1 | contig 10978 bp, 21 predicted proteins | sample TSGA054MetaG_FD_102280 | JGI IMG/M metagenome (GOLD analysis project Ga0153970, IMG submission 102280) | Attine ant fungus gardens microbial communities from Georgia, USA - TSGA054 MetaG | ecosystem: Host-associated > Fungi > Mycelium > Unclassified | place: USA: Georgia, George L Smith State...
CACTTGTAAAAGTAGTATAAGTAGGTAGTCCAATCCAACAGAAAACTCTATTGAGTTCTTCCTAAACACTCACCTTGAGTAATCCTTGAGTCGTCAAGACTTAGCGATAATATAAGAACTCGATACCCAATGGTGACCTCGCACCTCGCGACCTCACCACCACTTACTCTCTTATCACCCTCGCTAGTGAGCACAGCGCTCACAAGCCTCTTGGAAAGCAGGCCCTAGCTATAAAGGGGACTTCTCAGTCAGTTAGGGACTGAGGGAGGAGACTGAACACCAAGTCCAGGTGTTTTGCTCAAGTCCTGACCTGTTAATTGGACCTGTTAGCTACTTCTTTCTTCGTATAAGCTCTGTGCTGTCGTCCATTGTGACGGGTACACGCAGGAGATCGGCAGTTACTTTTTAAAAGGCCACTTAGCTTAGGGGTTCCCTTTTTAGGGGCAATCATCTATATTTTTGCTAGGGCAGTAGTCAGTAAGGCAGTAGGAGTCTAGACAGGAGAAGATTGTGCTCTCTGTTAGACGTAGCCTTGAGGTCACCCTGGATCAAGAAACCGAGTCTGAATACGAATTATCACCTTTCCCATCATCATCACTATCACCGCTGGCCTACGATATGTCACGGCAGCAACAGCAACAACAACAACCAAGGGGAGAACCCTCTCTAGCATCCGCCCAACAACCACCACTACCAACCCGCAAGGAGCAACTCCTTGCCATGATCGCCACCCTGCAGCAGTAGGTAGATACTATGCTCCTCCACCAACAGGGAAGTAGAATAGAGGTCGCAAGGCCTCAAGTCTTTAGCGGAAAGATGGAGGAGGTGAGCGCATTCATCAATGTGGCTCGCTTATATATTAGGATGAAAATGACGGAAGAGGTGGCAACAACCCAGGTAGCCTGGGTACTATCATATGTGCAGGGAGGAGTCGCAGAAGCATGGAAAGACAACCTATTGGATGAACTGGTCAAGGAAGAGTCAGAGATGAACACAGTAGAGAAGTTGTTTACCAAAATAAGAAATGACTTTGGAGAAACATCAGAGGAGGAAAGAAAAATAGAACAATTGAGGACGATAGAGCAGGGAGGAAGGACATGCGACGAGTATGTCCAAGAGTTCAAAAAGGTCGCCAGAGAGAGCGGTTACGAGGGACGACCCCTCATTGAAAAGTTCAAGAGGGGGCTGAGTGGGACAATAAGGAGGAAGCTAGCCAAGGCAGAAGAACCGCCATCCACCATAGAAGAGTGGCAAGAAAGAGTGGTAAGGTTAGATAGAAATCAGAGGCAGAGTAGAGCAGAGGAGAGAATGTTGGGGAAGAATGCGGCGCACCCAGGGGGAAATGCACAGCCAAGGGGGGGGTCATATGGAGAAAGGGGAGAGCAGATAATGCAAAGGTGGGGAGACAACGGTGGGGGATACAGGGGAGGAGAAATTAGAGGAGGATATCAAACAGGTCTACGGAGAGACCTAAACGCAATGGATGTTAATAGAGGAAGAGGGGGAGATAGAACGTACTATTATTGTGGGAAGTTTGGCCATATGGCCTGAAATTGTTGGGAGAAAAAGGCAAGAGTAGTGGAAATGCTGCGGGAGTCAGCAAAAGAAAATAGAGGTTAGTAAGCTCTCGGTTGGCCTCCTCAAATTTATACAGTATATTGCGCCCAGAAAAGTTGGGCAATAAATTAAATTTTGCAAAAAACACTGAGAGAGTAAGAGACGTGTGGCGTACCTTACGGCCACTAAGAGAAGTGTGAATAAAAGTAGGATTAGAAAAGCTAGAAAGTCACGAAGGGATAGCAGTAAAAGCTCTGTTAGATAGTGGAGCAACAGGTCTATTTATGGATATGACCTTTGTGAGAGAGAAAGAGTTCAAAATGAAAAGAATGAAGAACTCTCTACTAGTTAAAAACGTAGATGGAACGGTAAACGTGGGAGGAGCAATAATGTACCAAGTCGAGTGCAATATGTTCTTCAAAGGACACATAGAAAGAGTTAGGATGGATGTGTGTAATCTGGAAAAAACAGAAGTCATACTAGGAATGCCGTGGTTGGCGGCCCATAACCCAGAGATAGATTGGGAGAAAGGAAAGGTAAAGATGACAAGGTGTTCACCCATATGTGGAAAAAGAAAACAAGAGGAAAAGAAGAAAGAAGTAAAGAAGATAAAGAAAGATGAAGACAAAAAGACACTAAGGAAGTTAGTGCCCAAAAGGTTTTGGAAGTGGAAGAAAGTTTTCGGAAAAAAGGAGTCGGAAAGGATGCCAGTGCGAAAGGTCTGGGACCACACGATAGAGTTAAAAAAGGGGTTTTTACCAAAGAAAGGGAAGGTGTATTTATTGTCGAGAGAAAAGAGGGAGGAAGTATAAGTATTTGTGGAAGATCAACTGCGAAAAGGGTATATTTGACCCTCCAAATCACTGCAAACTTCACCAGTACACTTTGTAGCAAAAAAGGACAGCAAAAGAAGGATGGTACAAGACTACTGCTATATAAACCAATGGATGGTAAAAAACGAATACCCATTGTTGCTCATTGCAGACATTCTGGATAGAGTAGGGAAAAGGAAGGTATTTACGAAGTTGGATCTGAGATGGAGCTATAACAATGTCAGAATTAAGAAAGGGGATAAATGGAAAGCAGCATTCACTACGCACATCGAAGCATACAAACCTACAGTAATGTATTTCAGGTTAACAAACTCCCCTGCTATTTTCTAGACAATGATGAACGATCTCTTCCAGGACCTCATAAACCAGGGAGATACAGCCACCTTTATCGACGACATTTTAGTAGCAACAGATACGGAGGAAGGGCACAATGAGTTGGTAGATGAAGTGCTCAGGAGGCTAGAAGAAAATGATTTGTTTGTGAAACTGGAAAAGTGCAAGTAGAAGGTCAGAGAAGTAAAGTTCCTGGGAGTAGTAATTGGTCCCAAAGGAGTGGAAATGCAAAAGGAAAAAGTAGAAGGAGTCCTCAACTGGCCGGCACCGAGAAACGTCAAGGAAGTACAGAAGTTCCTAGGCCTTGCCAACTATTATAGGAGGTTCATAAAAGACTTTGCTAAAATAGCAGCACCACTACACATACTGGTCAGAAAGGAGCAGAAATAGAAGTGGGAAAAGGAGCAAGAAGAAGTGTTTGGAAAACTCAAAGCAGTGTTTACCATAGAACCAGTCTTAGCGATTCCAGACATAGATAGGGAAATGAGGGTAGAGGCAGACGCATCAGACTATGCAACGGGAGGAGTGTTGTTGGCAAAATGCGAAGATAGAAAGTAGAGGCCAGTGGCCTTCATCTCTAAGTTGCTGAATACCACGGAGTGCAACTATGAAATTCATGACAAAGAGATGTTGGCAGTTATCAGGTGTCTCGAAGCATGGAGGCACTATCTGAAAGGAGCGAAACTGGAATTCAAAATTTGGACAGATTATAAAAACCTCCAATACTTCATGACCAGCCAAAAGTTAAATTGAAGACAAGTACGATGGGCTTTATACCTCTCACGATTCAATTTTACCTTAAAGCACGTTCCAGGAAAAAGCATGGAGAAGGCAGATGGGTTAAGCAGAAGACCGGACTGGCAAGAAAAGATAGAGAGAGATAATGAAGACCGAACGTTAATAAAGCCAGAATGGGTGAGAAGAGCAGAAACAATAGTGAAAAAAGGAAACCTGAGAGAAAGAATAAAGAAGGCGCAGGAAAGGGATGAAAGAGTGGTAAAAGCGGTTGAAGAGTGAAAGAAAGCGGGAGTAAAGACGTTGAAAGATGAAGAGTGGGAAATAGAAAATGGGGTAATACTAAAGGAAGGAAGGATATACGTACCGGAAGAGAAACTCAGAAGAGAGGTAATATGATTACACCATGACACCCCAGTAGGGAGACACAGGGGTAGATGGAAGACAGAGTTGATCACTAGAAACTATTGGTGGCCAGGAGTAACAAAGAAAGTAGGGAGATAGACTGTAGACGAATGCGATGCTTGTCAAAGATACAAGAATCGAAGCGAAGCACCGGCAGGAAAGTTAATGTCCAACGCAATTCCAGAGAAACCATGGAGTCATATTTCAGCAGACTTCATCATAAAATTACCACTAGCTTAGAGATACGATGCAATTTTGGTAGTATGCGATAGATTTAGCAAAATAGCGCATTTTATAGCCACTACAGAAAAAACATCAACAAAAGGATTAGCGAAGCTGTTTCAGGACCAAGTATGGAGGCTGCATGGCCTCCCAGAAAGCATCATATCGGACAGGGGGGTATAGTTTGTGGCAAGAATGATGAAGGAGTTAAATAACTTGCTGGGAATTCAAACAAAACTTTCAACGGCCTATTACCTGCAAACTGATGGGCAGACAGAAAGGGTGAACCAGGAGTTAGAACAGTATCTAAGAGTCTTTATCGACTACAGACAAGAACAGTGGCTGGATTGGCTAGGAACAGCAGAATTCACGTACAATAACAAGATTCACATAACGACAAAAAATATTGCCATTCAAGATAAACTATGGCCAAGATCCAAGGATGGGTTTTGAGGAAAGAAGGAAGAGAAAATACAAAGCAGCAGGAAAGTTCGTAGAGAAAATGAGGAAGATCCAGGAGGAGGCGAAAGCAGCACTAAGAAAAGCCCAAGAGGAAATGAAGAAAGGGAGAAGAATACAGAGTAGGGAACTTAGTACTATTAAGTACAAAGGACTTGAAATGGTAAATGAAAGAGAGAAGGTTGGAGAAACTGACAGAGCGCTTTGTGGGCCCTTATAAAGTCAAAGGGATCGTCTCTAGTAATGCAATAGAATTAGAACTACCTAAATCTATTAAAATACACCCCATAGTTAATGTAAGTAGAATACGACTCTACAAACCACAGATAGAGGAACAGAAAAAGACACCCCCAAAACTAGTCATTATCGAAAAGGAAAAAGAATTTGAGGTAGAAAAAATCTTGAATAAACGAGTAGTGTGGGGAAAGGAGAAGTTCTTGGTACAATAGAAAGAGTACACAGCAGAAGAGGATACGTGGGAGAATAGAAAGAATTTAGGAAATACGAAAGAGCTGGTGGAAGAGTTTGAGAGGGAGTACAGGAAAGAGACAGAAGAACTCAGGCGACAGGAGCTGGAAAAAGAAGAGAAAGAATTTAGCTGGGAACTACCAAGTGTCAGACTAGCTAACTCCAAAGCTAGAATTAAGCCAACTACTCCTTTATCAGCGTTTGACAAGAAGAACTCGATAGAGTTCCTGTTAGATTTTCTACACTACTTATACAACTACTACATGGTCTGTGCACTATTCTCCCATGCCTATCATGTGACTCATCATGTGATATCATGTGATGTGACGCTGTGACTTCCTGTCATGTGACCATAACCGTGTGACACTTGTGATGTGACACTTTCCCACACTTTCCTCTGTGTAGTAAGTCTAAGATAAAAGAAAAGAAAAGAAAAAGAAAAGAAATATAGATAATGACTTAGTCGTTTTGCCAAGTCATGACACTACCCCTCTCTTAAGTTTCCTCGTCCCGAGGAATTTCCTACAACTCATAGTATGGGTCAGCCATATTGCCCATCTTGTCATCGTCTTCTTCTGTCCATTCTCTAACTCCTGATTTTTCTTCCTTAATTTCTTTTTCCTCCAGAATCGTCTTCATTGTCTCTCTTTTTATGGGTTTCTTGCCCTTCCATTGTCTCCAGTTCTTCTCCATTCTTCCCCAATATTCTTGGTCATAGTTTCTTTGCCGTAAATCTTCCTGGCAGTTCTCTCCATCGGAATGTTCTCTCTTCGTGCTCTTGCTGCGCCACGTCTTCCATGTCTCGCTAATACTCTTTCTCAGCTTCTTTTGCGTTCTCTAAATTCTCCCTTCCTTCCCAGGTATCTGACTCTGCTGTGAATCCTTTCCAACGTACTAAATACTTATCTTTCCCTCTAACCTTCCTCTTATTTAGTATTCGTTCCACCTCCCATTCTTCTTCCCCTTCAATTGTAACTGGAGCCAGTTGCTCCTTTCTTTGTCCTTCTACTTGTCCTACATATAATCGTACTCTACTAACATTAACTACTGGGTGTATTTTTACTGTGCTAGGTAGTTCTAATTTGATTGCGTTCGATGATATTATTTCTTTAACTCTGTAAGGACCGACAAATCTCTCCGTCAACTTTTCTGTCCTCCTTCCGACCATCTGATATTTCAAGTCCTTGGTACTGAGCATGACCAAGTCTCCTACTTTATACTCATCTACGTCCAATCTCTTCTTGTCTGCATACTTCCTCATATCTTCCTACACTTTTCTTAGCACTGCTTTTGCCTCTTCTCGTATTTCCTTCATTTTCTCCACAAATTTTTCTGCTCCTGCGTATTTTCCTTTTTTCCTCCCTTCAAACCTTATCCTGGGATCTTGCCCGTAATTTGCCTTAAAAGGCGACGTCTTGGTACTTGAGTGCACTTTATTGTTATACGCAAACTCTGTTGTTCCTAACCATTCTGGCCACTGCTCTTGCCTATGATCAATGAACATTCTCAGGTACTATTCCAACTCCTAGTTAATCCTCTCTGTTTGTTCATCTGTCTGAGGGTGGAACGCCATTGACAATTTACTCTTGATCCCCAACATCTCATTTAACTCCCATATTAACCCTGCCACGAATTGTGGTCCCCTATCTGATATGATACTTTCGGGTAAACCATGTAACTTCCACACATTATCCTTGAATAACCTGGCCAGTCCTTCTGCCGATGTTTTCTTTGTAGTAGGTATGAAATGTACCATTTTCGTCAATCTGTCAACTACTACTAACATCAAGTCATATCCCTGAGCTAAGGGCAACTTTGTAATAAAGTCTGCCAATATATGTGTCCAAGGCTTCTCTGGTATTGAGTTTGGTATTAATTTGCTGGCTGGTTGCTCTGTGCGATTTTTGTTTCGTTGGCAGGCATCACACTCTTCCACATATCTCTTTACCTCCTTAGTTACTCCTGGCCACCAGAAATTTCTGGTTACCAGTACTACCGTCTTCCACTGCCCCCCATGTCCTCCTATCGGCGTATCATAGTGTAATCTAATAATTTTTGCCCTCAACTTTTCATCTTTTGGCACATAGACCTTCCCTTCTTTATACATGATGCCATCTACCTCTCTTCACTCTTTATCTCTCAACATCTTTATCCCTGTTCGCTTCATTTCTTCTACCACCTTTACTACTTCGTCATCCTTCACTTTTGACTTCCTAACTTCCTTTAGTAGATCTGCTCCGTCTACTATAATCTCTACCACTTTTGTCTTCCTCACCTCTAACCATTCTGGCTTTACCAACGTTTCATCCTCGTTATCCTTTTCTACTCCAATCTTCCAGTCTGGCCTCCTGCTGAGGCTGTCTGCTTTCCCCATCTTACTTCCTGGAACATGTTTTAACGTAAAGTCGAATCTAGATAGGTACAAGGCCCATCATGCTTGTCTTCGATTCAATTTTTGCGCTTTCATGAAATATTCAAGATTTTTGTGATCTGTCCAAATCTCAAATTTAACTACTGCTCTTTCTAGGAAATGTCTTCACGCTTCTAGGCATCTGACTATTGCCAACATTTCTTTGTCGTGAATTTCATAGTTTCGTTCTGTGTCACTTAGAGACTTTGAAATAAAGGCAACGGGTCTCCATTTTTCATCTGAGCACTTCATTGAGAGTACTCCTCCAGTGGCATAATTTGAAGTGTCAGCTTCTACCCTAAATTCCTTGTCCAAATCTGGGGCTGCTAATACTAGTTTACTAGTGAAGATCCTTTTCAGCTCGTCAAATGCTTTCTGTTGCATTTCTTTCCACCGCCACTTCTTATCTTTTTGTGTAAACACATTCATTGGCCTAGCTACTCGAGCGAAATCTTTGATGAACCTCCTGTAATAATTTGCAAGGCCCAAAAACTTCCTAATGTCTTTCACATTTTTTGGCTGTGGTCAACTGAGTACTCTATCCACCTTCTCTGCTTCCATTTCTATTCTGTACCCTTTCCTTAGCTGATCCTCCACAAAGTTTTGAACCTCCTCTCTTTCATTCTTGGACAGAGGGTAAATCTTTCCTTTTCATAGTTTAAATGTCTCCTTGAGATCTATGGCATGATCCCAAATTTTCCTGGTCGGCATCCTCTCAGATTCTACCTTTCCAAACACTTTCCTTTACTTTAAAAACTTTCTCGGGACCATCTCCTCAATTTTCCTGTGGTCCTCTTCTATCTCTTCTTCTCTTCCCCAGTCTTCTTTGTCATCTATCGCCCAACAGACGATTTTCTCTTCTTCCTCTGTGGTCACCATCTTGATCTTTTCCTTCTTCTTACTCTTCTGACTCTTCCCGCCACACAGGGGTGGACATCTTGTCATCTTCACTTCTTCTGTCTCCCAATTTATTTCTGGATTGTAGGCCGCCAACCAAGGCATACCCAATATCACCTCAGTCTTCCCCAAGTTGCAGACATTCATCCACATTCTTTCCATATGGCCTTTATAAAATACGTTGCACTCTACTTGGTGCATAATGGCCCCTCCGTTGTTTGCAGTCCCATCCACATTTTTGACTATTAATGGTCTTTCCAATTTCTGCAGCTTGAACCCATGCCTAGTTGCCGTCTGTCTATCTATAAACATCCCTGTTGCACCACTATCTAAGAGCGCTTTAATCATCACGCCTTCATGCGTATCTATCTTTTCTACTCCGATATTCAACCACATTTCTCTCAACATTTTGAAGGTCCTCCTGACCTCCTTTCGACTACCCCCCTCTCTTACTACGCATTCCAGTTCTCCTGACCATACGCCGCTCTGCTGTGCCTTTGCCTCTCTGGACCGCGCCACCTTCTCAACTCTTGCTGCGCTTTTTCTCTCTATGGGCGTGCCGCTTTCTTTCTTCTTCCCTTTGCATTCACACCAACTTATCTTTTCTTTTTTCCAATAGGGGACTACTCCTTGTCCCCGGTCATCTTCCACATGGCATCCTCCTTCGCCACATTCTGAGCATTTCAAATACGTGACGACGGCTCCTTGTCTACGCCATTCCAACTCCCACAATTCCACATCTTGCGACACTGTTGGTCTACAGTACCACTCTGCTCTCTTCCTCAGTACCTCTCATGAACTCCTTTTCCATTCTTCTTGCTGCGCTTTTTCCTTTACAGGGCGCGCCGCTTCTCCCTTCTTTACTTGCCTCATTTCCCTCCTCTTCTCTTTCTGGTGCGCTTTTCTCTCATCAGGGTGCGCCACCCTTTTCACCTTCTTTTCCCATAGGGGGCACTCTCTGCATTTGTGCCCTTCTTCTCTGCACTTGAAACATCTTACTACTTCTCTTCTCGCATCTCTTACTACTCTCTTTTCCACACCACATTGCATTACTCGACTTCTTAAAATTTCAAATTTATTTTGAGGCATTTCTGCCCCCTCTCCCCCCTCTTTCCTGTTCCTGCAATTTCGGGCCAGGTGCCCGAACCCTTTGCAGCTCCTACAGAGCTTCCTCTTCCTTCCTTCTAATTCTTCCTTCAGTTTGGCGAGGACACGTTTCTCTTTGAGCAGACTGCTCATTAATGAGTTGTATTGTTCTTGAGACATAATGATAATATCTCAAGGAGAGTATGAAGTTAATGGTTTGATCTTACTTAGTGCTACGTCTGTTGGGGCGCAAGATCTTCACCCAACCAGACACCTACTGCCCTACTGACTACTACCCTAATACTATGGTTAGACTATCACTCCACAGGGGAGATCCCTAATCTAGACAGCCCACTAGTGGTAACTGTCAATCCTCTGCATGTACCAACTCACAATAGAGCACAGCACGAGGTTTATACCAAGAAAAGGACAAGTATACTACTAAACACCGCTTGATTATGAGGTCAGGTCTCAGTGGCAATACCCAAGCTTGGTATTACACTTCCACCTGCAGTCCCTAACTGACTGCAAAGTCCCCTTAAGCCAAGGGCCTGGCTATGTATGGAGGTGGTTACTGATCGTGATGATCAGCGACCGAGGGTTGGTAATATGAGAGTGAGATTGAGCAAAGTCCAAGGCGGACGGTGCTCGCGATGTGAAATTGAGTTTTAATGTCAGACTAGCTAACTCCAAAGCTGGAATTAAGCCAACTGCTTCTTTATTAGTGTTTGACAAGAAGAACTCGATAAAGTTCCCGTTAGATTTTCTACACTACTTATACAACTACTACATGGTTTGTGCACTATTCTCCCATGCCTATCATGTGACATCATGTGATGTGACGCTGTGACTTCCTGTCATATGACCATGACTGTGTGACACTTGTGATATGACACTTTCCCACACTTTCCTCTGTGTAGTAAGTCCAAGATAAAAGAAAAAAAAAAAAAAAGAAAAAAATATAAATAATGACTTAGCCGTTTTGCCAAGTCATGACACCAAGAGAATTCATGGCTAAACTATTATATGGATGGGGGAGAAAAAGATATAAAAAAGAAAGAAAAAAGAGATAGGACGAAAATTGGAATCGATGGAAAAATTTCTTGGGACAAGGAATCTTGAAAGAGGGGCCATGTTATGAGAGCCCTAAGAAGGAAAAAGTTTCCCACGCATTCAAACACTTGATCGCAAATATCAAGTCATACAATGAAGACAAGATATAAATAGTGTGGGAACTTAAGTAATCACATCATGTGACAAGGCCATGTGACTATAGAACATTCCAGAAAGACATGTGATCGTGGACTAGTAGCATATAGTCACTTGTAAAAGTAGTATAAGTAGGTAGTCCAATCCAACAGAAAACTCTATTGAGTTCTTCCTAAACACTCACCTTGAGTAATCCTTGAGTTGTCAAGACTTAGCAATAACAACCTGAGCCTTTTTCTTTACTCATAAAGAAGAAAAATGACATAAAAGCTTTTATACATCTTAAGAGCCATCATCAAGCACTTGAACCTGTCAGTGAAGTAAGATATGTCATTGGTTACATAATCTGTATTATCTATGACAA
>Ga0153970_1000269_pt1 | contig 10935 bp, 13 predicted proteins | sample TSGA054MetaG_FD_102280 | JGI IMG/M metagenome (GOLD analysis project Ga0153970, IMG submission 102280) | Attine ant fungus gardens microbial communities from Georgia, USA - TSGA054 MetaG | ecosystem: Host-associated > Fungi > Mycelium > Unclassified | place: USA: Georgia, George L Smith State...
CCATATGTAGAACAATAGGTAGTAGCATGTGATGATCTGTCCTAGTGCACAGACCATCACAATTCTGTATATAAGGACTCCCAGTCTGAGGATTAGACCTCAGACTTAACAACATCTTTTGTTACTTGCCTTACTTCGCATTTTTGAGCTCTTTGAAGTATCAAAGCACCCATCACAAATAGTAAGTGACCATTTGTGATATGCTCTCTGCTAAAACCCTTTCACTTAATCAGGAACTGGAACCTCCTCTAGTGTCAACGACTATCTAATATCAGATCTTCTGGGGCAGCAGATAACTTTACAACATTGAACACCGGGTGCAACTGTCTCATTCTGTGGGGCAACTTGAGGCAGTAGGCTAATGGTCCTACTTGGTGTTCAATCTCAAAGGGTCCCAGTCTGCGATGTGACAACTTCAAAGACAGACGTGTTGTCCTGATATCTAACATATCTAGGTATACCCAGTCTCTGGGTTTGAACACGGGGGCCAGAGATCTCCTTCGATTGTAGTAACGTGTCATGTCCTCTTGCGCCTTGTGAATCATGGACTTGGCTTTTTCAGTGGTGGACTGCATCCTCTTCGTGAATTTGTTGACTGTCTCCAGGCCTGAGGGGTTTTGTCTTGGCTCGAAGCCCATGTGGGGAATTCGTCCTGTATCTAGTAGGAACGGAGTTTGTTGTGTTGCGGAGTGAACATGGTTGTTGTGCTGGAACTCCATGATGGGTAGGAGGTTGTACCAGTTATCCTGTCGTTCATTGACGAATAGGCAGAGGAACTGGTTAAGCTCCTGGTTAATACGTTCTGTTTGTCTGTCTGTCTGGGAGTGCCAAGCCATAGAGGAGGATAGTCGTATACCTAGTAGCCTGTACAGTTCCTTAGTGAATGAAGCCACAAATTGGGGTCTGTGGTCTGAGACAACATGTTTTGGAAGGCCATGAAGTTTCCAGACGTAATGGAGGAAGAGTTGGGCTGCACCTTCTACTATGACCATTGTGTGTATTGGAACAAAGTGCACTCTTTTGGAGACAAAGTCCACGACAGTCATGACGGCGTCATGTCCAGAGGACTCTGGGAGTTTGACCATGAAATTGACACTGAGTGTGTCCTACTGTTTGTCCAGAATAGAAAGCAGTTGGAGCTTGCCAACAGAAGAGTGTTGCCAAGGTTTTATCCAGAGGCAGAGATCGCAGGTACTCACATACTGGCTGATGTACCTAGACATCTGGGGCCACCAGTAATTCTGGGACACCAGTTCTAGTGTCTTTTAGCATCCAGGGTGTCCTGCAATCAGGGTGTTGTGGCAGAGTGTTACAATCTGTTTGCATAGGTCTGGACTCCACGGTACATATATTTTCCCTTGGAACTAGAGCAGGCCATCTATGTTTGACTACTCCAAGGAGTGTACTGCCCTATTGGCAGAGCCCCAGAGTTCTTGTGCTGTCTTCGTGTAAGGGCGACTGGAGCAGAACACTCCAGGAGATTCCTCAGTTAATTATAGTTTAGGAAATATGTTACAACCTACCTCCAGGAGATTCCTCAGAGAATTAGATAAGGCTCCTGGAGGGAATAATCTACATTATATATATTACAGTGTCCTTGCATCCCTGCATTTGGTAACCAGGGTCTGAACAATGAAAGTGCGCTAGGAGACAATAGAGTGCTCTTGGAACGATGGGGGTAAGACCAAATATTACTTAGTAATATTTGATCAGCTGCAGGGTCACTCCAGAGGACTAATACGGGCTCCAGAGTTGTGTATGAGGGGTCCCCTTACACTTTGCTATAGATTTCTCTTGGTCTCCATTGCAGTTCCCTTTGCAGATGTCGGACAAGATCCTTTGCTCTTCACCTGTTAATTCTACCCCTTCTAGGGCATGCACTACAATGGACTCCGGTCAAAGGAGGACTATATTCTCATTGTCTGATGCTCTATTTCCATAATCAGCTCTTTTCGACAATGCGTCCAGTTTGCCTATGGTATATCCAAGGTGGTGGTGAAGCAAAAAGTCGAACTTAGCTAGATACAAGGACCAGCAGGCTTGACAACGGTTAAGTTTCTTGGCCGTCATGAAATACTTGAGGTTCTTGTGGTCAGTCCAGATCTCTACTGGATAGGTCACTCCTTCTAGGAAGTGTCTTCACTCTTCTAATGCGCGGATAATGGCCAGTATTTCCTTGTCATGGATCTCGTAGTTTCATTCCATGGAGGACAAGGACTTGTTGTAGAACGCCACGGGGTGCCATTTTCCATCTGTCATTGACTGCTGAGACAAGACTGCTCCTATAGCAAAGTCCGAGCTGTTCACTTCAATCTGAAAAGGCTCCGAGTCCTGAGGGGACATTAACACCGGAGCAGTGGTCACTGCTGTTTTGAGGTCCTCGAAGGCTGTCTGTTTCTTTCTACTCCATGTCCAGACTTGTTTGGAGCGTGTTAGGTTGAAGAGGGGCCAGGCTTTAGTGAAGAAGTCTCAAATGAACCTTCTGTAGAAGTTCACGAAGCCTAGGAAAGCCTGGACATCTGTCTTGTTTTCTGGAGTAGGCCACTCTCGGACTCCTGTGACCTTGACCAGATCCATGGAAACCTCATTCTCAGAGATGACTAGCCCCAAGTACTTGATTTGCTCCTTGCAGAACTCGCATTTCTCCAGGTGGAGGAAAAGTTTGTTTTCCTGCAAGACTTGTAGCACCCATTGGATAGCCTTTGCATACTCCTCTTCCATCCTAGTAAAGATCAGGATATTGTCCAGATAGACTACCATGATGCCTTCTACTATAAGGTCGTGGAAGATGTCATTTATCATGGTTTGGAAGGTGGCCAGACTGTTGGTCATCCCAAAGAACATTACTAGGGGCTCAAACATGCCTTGGTTGGTTCAGAAGGCTGCCTTCCACTCATCTCCAGGCTTGATGCAGATGTTGTTGAAATCCCAACAGATATCCAGCTTGGTGAAGTATCTAGCTCTGCAGAGTTGGGATATAAGTTCGGAGATCAGTGGGAGAGGGTATTTGTTTTTGACTATCATGGAATTGAATGCATGATAGTCCTGAACCAATCAGAGCAAGCCATTTTTCTTCTTGATGAAAAACACTGGAGCTGCCATGGGAGATTTGGAAGGGCAGATTCGTCTGGTGTGTAGATTTTCCTCTAGAAAGCAGTCCAACTCCTTTTGTTCTACTGGAGACAGGGGGTAAACCTTCGACAACTTAGGCTCTGAGCCCGGAACGAGCTCGATAGCATGATCCCACTGCCTGTGCTCCAGGAGGATGTCAAAGTCTTTCTTTGCAAACACGGATTTAAATTCTTTGGCACAGTCAGGTAAGGTGAAAAGCTCTTTTTGTGTTTCCAAGACTTGACGGACTCCTTCCACAAGTTTCTGAAAGATCGTGGAGATGGCACATAGGTCTGCCGCAGCAGACTCCGGGAGTAATCTCATCACAAAGAGTCTGTTCTCTTGTTCATAGTCGACTTTACGTGTCCAGTGGGGGGTCTCGTCCTCTTCTGAGTCTTCCACATACTCCGGTGGGGGTCTAGATTGACAGATGTTGACAGCTCTAGCCTCCACTTTCCTCTGTGACGCTTGTTCCTTTCAGATCACATGGCATCCTTTGCATCAAGGGGGGCATTGGTTCATATGTACCTTTCTGGTTTGCCAATCGATCTTCAGGTTGTGGTCCTTGAGCCAGATATAGCTAAGGATCATGCTCTGCTTTCCAAGACTGGAGACAGCAAGGAGTGTCCTTTCAGAGTGGGTTTTGTAACGGAGGACTACGTCTACTACTTCGGAGATCTAACTAGCCTTATTGGGGGAGCCGTCCATGTTGTACACCAGTATGGGATGAGAGATATTCTGGGTGCTAATATCTTTCGTATGGACAAAGTCTTGATCTATGAAGTTGCCTATAGCTCTGGAGTCCAAAAGTGCCTTGACAAAATGCACCTCACTGGTGTCTGTGGTACTGATTTCTATCGGAAGGATGATCGATATCCTGCGAGCATCGAGAGTGTTGGCGGAGAGTTGTTTGGGTAACCTTCTTTCCTATTTTGGTCTCTGGGATTAGGCTATCCTGTCTAGAATAGAGGGGAAGAGGGAGAGTGTGTCTATAGGCTCATAGATATCTGTATTGACCTCTTCTACATCTAATACAGCGAATTTATTAACTAGTGGCAACTGGGGCACACTTTTCACCAGCCATGCTGTTACACCACTAGAGAATTTTCTACAGAAATGTAGCATGGGATACATATTATACCCCTGGATTTCACTATTGGAATCTACTCTAGAGACTTTCTACAAGTCCCAGACATAATCTAGACCCAAGATTGGGTACTTCTCTTAAGTAGTGACCAAGCTACCACATGCTAGAATAGCATATACCTCGGGAGGCAAGACTGATGAGCTAGCATCAGATTTCTCAGATACAGACTATCAATGTTGAAGCTCTAGAAATCAGAGGCTCAGAGATATCTTTGGAATGCGAGATAATTTCAATCTAGAGCAGACTTAGACTAATATGACACCAAGATGGCAGATCAAAGTCTATCAGTGACTAGTGATCCCATCACTACTGGACTCAGTCAAGAAACAGACGTGCCGCTGGACGATGATCATATCGCTGATGCTAGGACACATTGTCATGTGTTTCTAGACTGTATTCAGAGTAGAAGGAAGCCGGTTCAGGGTTTGGAGAATGATGGGCAAGAGTGAAGTATAGAGATGGAGCAGGATCACATGGTCATGTCCGGGAAATATGGAGGACAGGAAGGTGATGGCTGTCATAGCCACATGGTAGTGTCATAGAGGAGAGACGCAAGGGAGAGTGGTAGAATGGAGAGTTTCCTTTTCTATTTCTTTTTAATTGAGTCTCTAACATTTGTAATATTCTAATATATTTCTCAGAGTAGAGATTGATGAAGGGAGCCTTCTTGGCCCTTGTAAGAGGATCACTCAGCGGCGCCCAGAACACGCTTGACTATAGTAGAGGAGGCATCTTAAGTTAGACCATGAATAGCCCAGGAGGTCAAACTATTGTTGAGGTAAGGTATTCTACTGTACATCACTAGCTACTTATACTAGACTAGCCTGGTCTGTGTGCCAGTCGCTATGAACACAGACATCAGGACAATAATAACTATACTGTAAGGGCGACTAGGACACCAGACTCCAGGAGAATCCTCAGAGATTAGAATGAGGCTTCTGGAGGGATATTCTACATTATATACATCCCTTAGTGTCAGGGTCAGCAGGATCGGAGCTAGACTAGTGTGTTTAAGTATCACTAGTAAACAGGCTAAGATAGCTCCAGAGGGTTGTCATGGTGTTTAGGGGTGGAAATGGAGGTGTCCTCTTACATATACTATCAGATATAGCTATGTAGTACTGTGATGGAGACCTGAACTAAAGGGAAAGGAACTATAGACCACGGACTCCGAGGATCTGTGGGAACACTAGCTGATGCGAACCCTACCAGGTTATCTAAGCGATCTCAGGGTTGTTCTCTTATAGCCCTTGCTTTCATCTCAGAAGCTCTTGAGGTTGTAAATGCGATTCTCTCGAGTGTGTAAGGGATGATCTTGGTGAGAGGTTGAGTTGGTGAATGTTTTCTACCATATACTCTACTCTTTCATGAGACAAGACACAGCAGTCACTCGGGCAACCTTCTATGGAGTAGCAGGCCTGAAAAGCCTGGCTAATCATCAACTCAGATCGTATCACACCCATAAGGTTTGGTGTGGAGGTATAGATGAGGGCTTAATTGAGTGTGGTAAGGCCCATGAGTGGTTTACTGACTATTCTACTAGTGAGCTTGTTACGGTGTGTAAAGGTGGACACCTTAGGGACACCATGCGGATAGGATCTAGATTGAGCTCCCATTATTTCTTCTATACTTAGATTCTAAATAAGCTGCATATTCACTTTTTAATTTCTTTCTGATACCCCTACTTCCTTCTTCTCCCCATGAACCCTTTAGCATGCAATTGAGAACTGTCACTGCCTTTCCTACTTGCTTGTCACAGTAAACTTCTCTTTTGTCCCTTTCAGTACTAAGCAAAATCCTTCTCTGGGGTTGAGCAAACTTTCTCTTCCTCTACCACTATCCACCTATATGTGGAAAGAGAAAGCAGGAGGTAAAAGAAAAAATAGTAAAGAGAACAGGGGAGAACGAGGATGAAAAAGTACTAAGAGAATTAGTACCTAAAAAATTTTGGAAATGGAGAAAAGTATTTGGGAAGAAAGAGTTGGAAAAAATGCCAGTACGAAAGGCCTCAGATCATGCAATAGAGTTAAAAAAGGGGCTTGTGCCAAAAAAGGGGAAGATGTATTCATTGTCGAGGGAAGAGAGGAAGGAAGTACAGGCATTTGTGGAGGACCAACTAAGAAAAGGGTATATCTGACCTTCTAAGTCACCCCAAACTTCGCCAGTGCATTTCGTAGAAAAAAAGAACAAAAAACAAAGGATGGTACAAGACTATTGACATATAAACCAGTGGATGATAAAAAATGGATAATCCCTCCCTCTTATAGCAGATATATTGGATGGAGTAGGAAAAAGAAAAGTATTTACGAAGCTAGACCTAAGATAGGGATATAACAATGTCAGGATCAAAGAAGGAGATAAATAGCAAGTGGCATTTACAATGCATATTGGAGCCTATAAACCCACAGTTATGTACTTTGGGTTGACTAACTCCCCTGCTACTTTCCAAACAATGATGAACAACCTATTCCAGGATCTTATAAACCAAGGAGATACCACAACCTTCATTAACGATATCTTGGTAGCTGTAAGGGGATAGCTCTATCTCCACTCCTAAACTGCAAAGCAATACTCTGGAGCAGCCTAAGCCTGTTCAAGTATTACTAAAGTAATACTTAAACACACTAGTATAGCTCCGATCACAGAGACCCTGACACTTAGAATGCAAACCCAGTATATAGTGTAAAACATCCCTTCAGGAGCCTCATCCTAATCTCTGAGGATTCTCCTGGAGGTGAGTTGTATCATAATTGCAAACTGTAATATTAACTGAGGATTCTCCTGGAGTCTTGTGCCCCAGTCGCCCTTACAGTAGCTATAGATACAGAGGAAGGGCACGATGAATTGGTAGAAAAAGTATTAAGGAGGCTGGAAGAGAACAACCTATTTATGAAACCAGAGAAGTGTAAATTGAAAGTAAGAGAGATAGAATTCCTAGGAGTAGTGATCAGTCCAAAAGGGATGAAAATGCAGAAGAAAAAAGTAAAAGGAGTGCTGAACTGGTCAGCACCCAGAAATGTCAAAGAGATGCAAAAGTTCTTGGGCCTAGGTAACTATTACAGAAGGTTTATAAAAGACTTTGCCAAAATAGCTGCACCACTACATGTATTGGTCAGAAAGGAGCAGAAGGAAGTGTTTGGAAAACTCAAAGCAATGTTCACTATAGAACCAGTTTTAGCTATTCAGGACATAGACAGGGAGATGAGAGTAGAGGCAGATGCCTCAGACTATACAACTGGAGGGGTGTTGTTGATAAAATGCAAGGATGGGAAATAGAGGCCAGTGGCCTTCATCTCTAAGTCATTAAACGCTACAGAGCAAAACTACGAAATACATAACAAAGAGATGTTGGTAGTAATTAGGTGCCTAGAAGCATAGAGACATTACTTGGAAGGAACAAAACTAGAATTCGAAATCTGGACAGTGTCATGCTGAACAGTCATTTAGACAATAAGAGCATTTTTCATCTTAATAACGAGAATAACCAGCTCAAGAGACAAGTTCTGTCATGACTTAGCAAAAACAGCTAAGTCATTATTTATATTTCCTTTCTTTTCTTTTCTTTTTCTTTTCTTTTTATCTTGGACTTACTACACAGAAGGAAGTGTAGGAAAGTGTCACGTCACAAGTGTCACAGTCACAGTCACATGATAGGCATGGGAAAATAGTGCACAGACCATATAGTAGTTGTATAAGTAGTGTAGAGAATCTAACGAGAACTCTATCGAGTTCTCTTTGTCAATCGCTGAACAAAGAGCAGTTGGCTTTATTCCGGCTTGGAGTTTAGCTTCCTTACAAGTTTGGCCTTCCAGAGATATCCATTAGATGCCCAGTCATGGACTCAAGCACACCACTTGAGTAGCAGAGTAGTGGCTGTGACCACTACTACAGAAACCTCATAAGAATTGTCCAGAGAATTTCATAATAGATCTATAACAGAACTCCCCTCTAGAATGCTTTCAAGAGCAGAAAGGACCTTAGAAAATGTTCTCTAATAGAATGATGTCATATCTTGGTAGCAGTGACTTATTTATAATGTTTAGGTTACCATCAGAGCAGGGCCATCATCACTGATGGCTAATTATAGCAAGAATTAGCAAGACGAGTCCTCTCAAGGGCTGCATTACAAACCTAATAGAAGAAGACTGAGACTCAAAGATGTGATGAGGTATAGAGGAGTAGTAGAAGGACTAGAGAGGATAGGAAGAGAGGTCAGATGGAGAGATAGAAGAAGAGGTATTTGATGAAGACAATGTGCTCACAAGCAAGACAACTTGAGATTGCTGCCTCTCTCTATGGCCCAGCAAAAGGCTCAAGAGCCATCCATTGTTTAGAGAAGAACCCCCAAAGTAGGATTAGAGGAGTGGGGAGTAGTAGCCAAGTAATTGAAAGAGGTGCCGTCTCATCATTTCACTTTTACTATCTTTGGGAATTTAGGAGTTTTCTTTGTTTTTTTTCTTTTGTTGTATCATTGCTTTGTAATCCTAATAAAATACTCTAGGGCACAGAGAGAAAAAAGACTTTTTCCCCTTCATCATCTCTTCCTCTGTTGCTCTAGAGCTGAAAGGCTATTTGAGTAATTTGAGGTTTTTCTTTTGTGTTTGCTTTATGAAAACCCTATAAACTTCCCTCGAAGGGAGACTCAAGCTCAATGGACTTGGGCATTCACTTATGCTAGGAGCTAACTACTCGCTACAGGTCATTGGAGTTGGCTTCCAGTTATACAGTCAGCTGAAGTAGAGCCCACACGACGGCATGAGAGTTTTAGGTAGTTCTGCTGTATCAACAGCGAGCCAGGCTACTAGACTAGGTAAGGGCAGTAGTATTATGGCACGAGATGAATGTGTGCCTTAGAGATTCTATTACAGTAAGAGTTTTTTTGAGTGGATACTAAAAAACATTTCTTTTCTTCTTAGGTTTCTATTTAATATGTTTTGGCTATTCTTTGGACTTCTACCTTTAGTAAGCTCTTTATTATTTGATTTATCTCCCCAGTGCCTACTTGTTTAGTGCACAATTGTAAAGCAGTTTGGAGATTTCGCCTCTCTGACCTCGCTTTTACCTTTGTTTCGTGATCAAACCTTTTGATCCCTATCAATGGACCATAAAAACCTCTAGTATTTTATGACGAGTCAAAAACTAAACTGGAGACAAGCAAGATGGGCCCTATACCTATCACAGTTTAATTTTATATTAAAGCACATTCCAGAGAAAAGCATAGGGAAAGCAGATAGACTGAGCAAGAGGCCAGACTGGCAGGAGGGAGTGGAGAGGGATAACAAAGATCAGAAACTAATAAAGCCAGAATGGGTCAGGGGAGCAGAAATGCTAGTAGAAGAAGGAGATCTGAAAGAAAGAATCAAAAAAGCACAGGAAGGCAATGAAAAGGTAATAAAAGCAGTAGAAGAGCTGAAGAAGGCAGGAATAAAAACATTGAAAAATAAAGAGTGGGAAATAGAAGAGAGGATAGTAATGAAAAAAGGGAGGATATACGTGCCAGAAGAGGAACTCAGGGGGAAAATAATATGATTACACCATGACACCCCAATAGAAGGGCATAGAGGGAGATAGAAAACAAAAGAACTGGTCACCAGGAATTACTGGTGGCCAGGAGTAACAAAGGAGATGGAAAGATATGTAAATGAATGTAATGCTTGTTAAAGATACAAGAATCTAAGCAAAGCACCAGCAGGAAAACTGATGCCCAATACAATCTCAGAGAAACTATGGAGTCACATTTTGGCAGACTTCATCACTAAGCTACCACTAGCTCAGGGATACAACGCTATCTTAGTAGTATGTGACCGCTTTAGCAAAATGGCATATTTCATAGCAACAACAGAGAAAACGTCAGCAGAAGAGCTTATAAGGCTGTTTTGAGATCATGTATGAAAGTTACACAGACTTCCAGAAAGCATTATATCAAATAGGGGAGTGTAGTTTGCAGTGGGAATGATGAAGGAGCTAAATAACTTGTTGGGAATCCAAACGAAACTTTCAATGGCCTATCATTCTCAAATAGATGGGCAAATAGAAAGGATAAACCAGGAGTTAGAGCAATACCTGAGGGTCTTCATCGACCATAGACAAGAACAGTGGCCAGATTGGCTAGGAACAGCAAAATTTGCATATAATAACAAAATTCACGTGGCAACAAAAATATCGCCATTTAAGGCAAACTATGGTCAGGATCCAAGAATGGGATTCAAGAGGAGAAAGAAGAGGAAATACGAAGCAGTAGAAAAATTCATAGAAAGGATGAAAAGGGTCCAAGAGGAAGCAAAAGCAGCACTAGGGAAAGCGTAGAAAGAAATGAAGAAGTTTGCAAATAGAAAGCATGGAGAGGGAGAGGAATACAGAGTAGAAGACTTTGTTATGAATATCGAGTGGGACTACAGTTATTATCAGCCTTGGTCTGATAATGAATGGTTAGTAGACGAGATGATAGCAATGCGAGAAGAAGCATTGATGGCACAGAATGAGGACATTACTATGCAGTAACGCATAGAATGTAGAAGCATCTGAGGAGACAACAGACTCATGGTATGGACAAAACTCTTTGGAGAAACCTCGGACTATTTCCTTCTCTATCTTTGGACTTGTGCTAAATGGGACAACATCGGACTAACCCATTATTAGACACTGACTCATTTCTGACTCACTTGTCACCTTGTCAC
>Ga0153970_1000271_pt1 | contig 10915 bp, 16 predicted proteins | sample TSGA054MetaG_FD_102280 | JGI IMG/M metagenome (GOLD analysis project Ga0153970, IMG submission 102280) | Attine ant fungus gardens microbial communities from Georgia, USA - TSGA054 MetaG | ecosystem: Host-associated > Fungi > Mycelium > Unclassified | place: USA: Georgia, George L Smith State...
ACTGTAACACAAAACAAACTTAATAATATAGTGTTACAGAAAATAGACTAACTTTAACCTCACAGACTGTTGTAGGAAGGGAGCATAGCAGACTGACTTCAGCACAATAACACAGAATTAGTAAAGGACTCTAGATAGACCAGAGGCCCAAATAAAAACCTTGTGCTTACTTACAGGCCATAACGAATTACATGAGGTCACCTCATGTTCATAATAAGTAGGGCATGAGGCATAGTCTGTATGTGTTATATAGTAGCTGTAGAGGATTATGCAATCCTAGTCTTGTTCTGGTTAATACATTCTTTCTCAACTTGAACACCAGGTTTAGAGAGAGTTCATAACATAAGAACAAGACTTTTAACACATAACCAATACTACAACATTACCAAACATGATTCCACTTGCCACTATCACTGCATTTTTAATGACTATCATAGTTCTCTTCTTTAACTCCTTGTCTGATGTCTGGAAAGACCTGAGGAGTGAAACCAAGGAAACCTATGCAACTAACATACAGAATTTTGTAGAGGAAGTTAGGAAAGACTTCTCCAACAAACCTATTCAAAGAAGAATGAAAGAACCTAACAATTTTGAAGGAGAACTAGACAAAGTAAGAGCCTAGTATAGGAGAATGATACTGTTCTTTCAAAGCAATGATATTTTGAAGGAATAGGAAAGGATTAAGATTGTCATGACTTGGCAAAATGGCTAAGTTATTTTCTATTTTTCTTTTTGTCCTCTTTTCTTTTATTTAATTAGATCATTACTAAGGTAGAGCATGAGAAAGCATCATGTGACAGTCACAAAAAGTGTGACATTGGTCATACATTTTGGTCATGTCACACAATGTCACAGTCACAGTCACAACATGTGATGAGATAGACACATGACAAGAATAACATAAGAACCATGGGAGGATATTGCATAGCCACTAAAGTAAAATATATAAGTAGTGTACAAAATCAAATAGGAACTTTATCAAGTTCTCCTTGTCAACTCTGACTTGGAGTAGACTTAAGTCATCACAGCTAGAGTTTTATACTAGAACTTGATTCTACTTCGAGTACTATCTGCCTTGGACCTTGTTTACCTTTACTCTCATTCAAATCGACCCTTGGCCAGTGTTCATTGTGATCACTAGCCACTTCCATATATAGCCAGGCCCTTGGCTTAAGGGGACTTTGCAATCAGTCAGGGACTATAGGTAAAGATACAGTACCAGACCTAGATATTGCACTCAAGACCTGACCTTGCAATTAGGTAGTGTTTAGTAGCTACTTGTATTCTTCTTAGTATAAACCTTGTGCTGCACTCCATTGTGAGTGGTACATGTAGAGGAGTGACAGTTACTTCTAGAAGGCCGTCTAGAGTAAAGATACCATCTATTGGGTGATTGTCTAACCATATTACTAGGGCAGTAGTTAGTAAGGTAGTAGGTATCTAGTTAGGTGAAGATCTTGTGCCCTAACAGACGTAGTTGTAATTAGCAAGATCAACTATTAAATCTATACCCTGAGACATCAGTACAATGTTTCAAATTCAATATAACTCATTCATGAGCAACTTGCTCAAAGAAAAGCATGCTCTTCCTTCATTAAGGGTAGAATTGAAAAAAAGACCAAGGAAGCTGTGTTATGGGTATAAGAAGTTCAGACACCTGGCCTGTAACTATAGAAACAAAAGAGAAAGGGAAAGGAGAACATCAATTCCTCAAAATAGATTTGAGATACTATCGAGTAGAGTGATAAGGTATAGAGTAGAAATAAGAAGGCAAGAAAGGGAAAGAAAAGAAAAGAAAGCAATATGGTGTTTTAAGTGCAGAGAAGAAGGACATTGATGGAAGGAATGTCCAAAGAGAGGAAAGGAAAGAGGAGAAAGAGTAGGACAAGTAGCAGTATCACAGAAGGTGCAACTAAAGAAGAAGCTGGTGCTGTTACATCGCAAGCAAATTTTCTGCAGAAGATAACATTTGATACACATTATACTAACAGATTCGCAATTAGAATTTGCTTTAGAACCCTTTTTATATCCTCAGAACGTAACACTATATGATAAGTATATTGAGCAGGTGATAATCGACCTAGAGCTTGTGTTGAGACCTCGAGAAGCAATTAAGATAAACTGGCATTGGGTTACTAAGAGAGTTACTGAGAGACTATGCTCTAGATCTACTCTTGGATGGACCAACTTAGAAAGATGGTAAACTTGGACTCTAGAACTAGTACTACTCAGATAAAGAACTTAGACTGATAGATTTTGTACTTGTAAATAAGAATTGATGGCATTAGATCAGTTATACTTAGATAAATGATCTCTAGGACGTGACTTGGAGATACTAGACATTTATTGAGACTTGTTAACTGCTTAACAAGTAATCAATGAAGTCTGCATTACAAGGCAGCATCAAGAGCATAATAGGGAAAGACAAAAGAATATTCTAAAAGGAAGTGGTGATGAAGACGTGTCATCTTTGATGGAAAGGACTTGATAAAGGAATGCGTTATTATAAAGAAAGGAGGGGGCCGTGTCATCAGTGGGATTTTGGGAGGCCTTGGGACAGAAAGGAGGTAATGGAATCCTAAAAGTAGTAATAGTTTCCCTTTTATATTTTATTTCTTGAGTTTAGAGGGTCCATGAGTAAGATCGACTAACTGTATTTTTCAGAAGAGCTTTTGTCACAGTATATAAAGGTTGACACCTTAGAGAGGCTATGTGACGACAATCTAGAGAGATCTTATGATCCTTTCACAACCACCAATATATATTTTACTGGAGCTGCATATAATTCTTATTTCTCTAATTATTTATAAACCTTCAACTTTGATAATCTCCCCTCAGACCTTTAGCATGTAATTGGGAGCTGGCACATCATTATTTTGTTTGTCTTAGTGTGCAATTCTCTTTTGCACCCTTTTAGCATGCTCCATAAGAAGAAATGTGCAGAAAGATTAGATAAGGTGTTTTGAGTATGAAGGGATAGGACATCGATATAAAAATTGTTCAAATAGGAGATTAGAAAGGGAGAGGGCAGCATGTGTGGTAATTCCACAAAAGGCATAGCAAGAAAAATGGAGGAGGAGCTCAGAGAATATTCTACGACAAAGAGCATTCGAATATTGTGGAGAGGGAGTACCTAAGGAAGTAGATTTGTTTGAGCTGGGATAGAGTAATGGAGAAGTAGTAGTTTCATATTTGACATATGAAGACTGTGGAAAGAAAGGACATCATGTGGCAGAAGACAGAGGGTAGGGAGTAGTCAAAGGAAAGGAATAGGAAGAACTAAAGAAATATAAAGAGTATGCAAAAAAAGAAAAAGGAAAAGCGGTATGCCCTACTGAGGAAAAAGCACAGCCAAGTGGCACATAGACAAGAAACCTGGAAAGCACAGCAATAGAGAGGGGTTGTCAAAGGGAAGTTCAGAGAACTTTCAAAATGTTAAAGAAAGTATAGTTGAATATTGGTATTGAAAGAATAGACACCCATAAAGGTATCACAATAAAGGTGCTCTTAGACAGTAGCACAACAGGGATGTTTATAGATAGGAAGATAGTAGCTAAACACAGATTTAGACTGCAGAAATTGGAAAGGCCAGTAAGAGTAAAGAATATAGATGGAATGTACAACAGTGGAGGGACTATTACACATGAAGTAGAAGTGAATGTGTATTATAAGAGCTATGTTGAAAGAATGAGGATGGACATATGTGACTTGGGAAAAACAGAAGTAATCCTGGGAATACCATGGTTAGTGGCATATTATCCAGAAATCAACTAGGAAACAGGGGAAGTAAAGATAATAAGATGCTTGTTTCTATGTGGTAGAGTAAAGATAAAGAAAAAGAAGAAAAAGAGAAGGAGAGTAATAACATTAGAAGAAGAAAAGATCATTAGATGGGCAATAGATGATAAAGAGGATTGGGAAAGAGGAAAAAAAATTGAAGAGGATCATAGGAAAATTGAAGAGATGGTCCCAGAAAAATTCTTGAAGTGGAGAAAAGTGTTTAGGAAGGTAGAGTCAGAAAGAATGCTGATGAGAAAAATTTGGGATCATGCCATAGATCTCAAAGAAACATTTGTACCATGAAAGGAAAGGATTTACCCATTATCTAAAGATAAAAGGGAAAAAGTCCAGAATTTTGTAGAAAACCAGTTAAGAAAGGAGTATATTAGACCGACAAAATCCCCTCAAATGTCACCAGTATTTTTCATAGGCAAGAAAGATAGAAAGAAGAGGATAGTTATGGACTATCGCAACTTGAATAGCTAGACAGTGAAGAATAATTATCCACTACCATTAATCACAGAGTTAATCGACAACATGGGAGGCAAGAAAGTATTTACTAAAATGGATTTCAGGTAGGGGTTCAATAACGTGAGGATCAAAGAGAGAGATGAGTAGAAGAGAGTATTTATTACGTATGTGGGCTCCTTTGAGCAAACAGTTATGTTCTTTGGGATGACAAACTTGCTAGCCATGTTCTAGGCAATGATGAATGAAATCCTGAGAGACTTAATTAACAAAGGAAAAGTCACAGCATTTGTAGATAACATATTAGTAGGGACAGAGACAGAAAAAGGACATGATGAAATAGTAAAAGAAATATTAAAGAGGTTAGAGGAGAATGACTTATATGTCAAGCCAGAGAAATGCATGTGAAAAGTGAGAAAGATAGAGTTCCTAGGTGTTGTTATAGGACCAAATAGAATAGAGATAGAGAAAGAGAAAGTGGATGGAGTACTAAGTTGGCCAGAGCCAAAGAATGTAAAAGACATTAGAAAGTTTTTGGGCCTTGCAAACTATTACAGAAGGTTTATTAAAGACTTTGCTCAAGTAGCCAGGCCAATGAATATGTTAACAAGAAAAGATATAAAGTGGCAGTAGGGGCAGGAGCAGCAACAAGCATTTAACAAGCTCAAAGAAATCTTTACAACAAGACCAGTATTAGCATTCCCAGACTTAGACAAAGAGTTTAGAGTAGAGGCAGATGCCTCAAATTATGCTACAGAAGAAGTGCTATCAATGAAGTGCTCTGATGAGTTGTGGAGAACAGTAGCTTTCATTTCCAAATCATTAAGCAACACTAAAAGAAATTATGAAATATATAATAAGGAAATATTTGAGATCTAGACAGATCATAAAAATCTCAAGTATTTTATGAAGGTGCAGAAATTGAATTGAAGACAAGCAAGATGGGTATTATACCTATCTAGATTTGATTTTACATTAAAGTATGTTCTGCGGAGTAAAATGGGAAAGGCAGACAGTTTAAGTAGGAGGCCAGATTGGAAGGTAAGAGTAGAAAGAGACAATGAAAATGAGATGTTAGTAAAGCCAGAATGGCTGAAAGTAAGGAGAACAGAAACAGTAGAGATTATAGTTGAAGGAGTGAACTTATTAGAGCAAGTAAGGTAGTCAAAAGTAAAAGACAACAAAGTTATCAAAGTGGTAGAAGAAATAAAACAAGCTGGAGTCAAGATATTGAGAGATGAAGAGTAAAGAGAAGTTGATGGCATAATGTACAAGGAAGAGAAGGTTTATGTACCTAAGAATGATAAGCTCAGAATGGAAATTATTAGGCTACATCACGATATACTAGTAGGAGGCTATAGAGGACAGTGGAAGACAGTGGAGTTGGTCACTCATAACTTTTGGTAGCCAGAAGTAACAAAAGAGGTGAAGTGATATATAGAAGGATGTGATGCCTACCAGCAAAATAAAAATTGCACAGAGCAACCTGCAGGAAAGTTAATGTCCAATTCAATACCAGAGAAACCTTGGACACATATTTTAGCAGACTTTATTACCAAGTTGCCTTTGGCTCAGGGATATGACTCAATTTGAGTAGTAGTCGACAGGTTAACAAAGATAGTACATTTTATTTCTACTACGGAAAAGACTTCAGCAGAGGGGTTAGCATAGTTGTTTAGAGATAATGTGTAGAAATTACATGGGTTACCTGAAAGTATCATTTCAGATCAGAGACCTCAGTTTGTGGCAGGAATTATGCAGGAGTTGAACAGGATGTTGGGGATTGAAAGTAAATTGTTGACGGTGTTCCACCCCCAAACAGATGAACAAATGGAAAGGATGTAAGGGGCACACTTGGTGAGGCACCCAGTCACACTGCAATATAGTAGAGCAGGCGTCTTAAGAAGAAGCGATGGATAGCCCAGGAGCTTCAATTATTGTTGAGGTAAGGTATTCTACCATACACCACTAGCTACTTATACTAGACTAGCCGGTCCGTGTGCCAGTCGCTATGGCCACGTGCATCCGGACAATAATAACTACACTACCAGATATAGCTATGTAGTACTTTGATGGAGACCCGAACTAGAGGGAAGGGAACTATAGACCGCGGACTCCAAGGATCCATGGGAACACTAGCTGATGCGAACCCTACCAGGTTATCTAAGCGATCTTAGGGTTGTCCCCTTACAAAGGGTAAATTAGGAGTTAGAACAATACTTGAGGATGTTTATCGATCATAGGCAAGAACAATGGCCAGAATAGTTGGGAACAGCAGAGTTCGTATATAACAATAAAGCACACTCAAGTACTTGGACGTCGCCTTTCAAGGCAAATTATAGGTAGGACCCAAGGATGGGATTTGAGAGAAGAAAGAAGGAGAAATATAAGAAAGCAGAGAAGTTTGTAGTGAAAATGAAAGAAATACAAGAGGAGGCAAAAGTAGCACTAGGAAAGGCACAAGAAGACATGAAGAAATATGCTGATAGAAGGAGATTAAAAGTTGATGAATATAAAGTAAAAGACTTAGTAATGCTCAGTACTAAGGATCTGAAATATCAGATGGTTAGGAGGAGGGCAAAGAAGTTGATGAAGAGGTTTGTAGGCCCTTACAAAGTACAAAAGATAATGTCATCAAATGCAGTAAAATTAGAACTACCTAGTATAGTAAAAATTCATCTGGTAGTAAATGTTAGTAGAATATGACATTATGTAGGGCAAGTAGAAGAGCAGAGAAAGAAGCAACTGGCTCCAGTAATAATTGAAGGAGAAAAAGAGTAGGAAGTAGAAAAAATATTGAATAAGTGAAAGGTTAGGAGGAAGGATAAATACTTGGTATGGTAGAAAGAATTTATGGTAGAATCAGACACTTGGAAAGGGAGAGAAAATTTAGGAAATACTAAGGAGACAATTGAGGAATTTGAGAAAGAATACAGATGGGATATAGAGGATATAAGGAAATAGAAAAAAGAAGAAAGAGCATTTAGAAGAGGAGAATTGCCAGGAAGATTTATGGCAAAGAAATTATTTGAATGGACAGATAAAAGATATGACTAGGAATATTGGGAAAGGTTAGAGAAAAATTGGAATAGATAGAAAGGAAGTCAATGGAAAAAGAACTGACTAGATAAAAGAAAAACTATGCTAGAAATGATTAAGAAAGAAGAAGAAATTGAGCAAGAAAATTTGGGGATAAGAGAATGGATAGATGAAAATGACGAAATGGATAACATGGTTGACTCATACTATGAATTGTAAAGAAAATCCTCAGGACGAGGAAACTTAAGAGAGAGGTGGTATTATGACTTGGCAAAACAGCTAAGTTATTTTCTATTTTTATTTTTGTTTTGTTTTGTTTTATTTAGTTAGATCATTACTAAGGTAGAGCATGGGAAAGCATCATGTGATAGTCACATAGTCACAAAGTATGATATTGGTCATATATCAGTCATATATTTTGGTTATGTCACACAAGGTCACAGTCACAGTCATAACATATGATGAGATAGACACATGACAAGAATAACATGAGGACCATGAGAGAATGTTGTACAGCTACTAGAGTAAAATATATAAGTAATGTACAAAATCAAATAAGAACTCTATCGAGTTTTCCTTGTCAACTCTGACTTGGAGTAGACTTAAGTTATCACGGCTAGAGTCTTACAGAGATAGTGTTAGGAAAGATTAAGGGAGGAAAAAAAAAACTGGGCCCAACGATGGGCAGATGTGCAGATTAGAAAGTTTCTACCTTTTTAGAAGGAGTAGAAGAAGACCAACCTAAATAATAATAATAATCTCGACATATTAACTATGACCAATAAACTCCTATTCAAGACATAGAAACAAATAACAAATAAGATAGTGTAATTCTTCATATTGATAAAAACACAAACACATGCAATCAAGAAATTGATTAAATTGAAACAAGAAAATAAATTACTTGAAGACTACTGGATAGAGTTTACTACCTAGAGAAAACTCTCTGGGTATAACAAAGTTGTATTGGTAGGCCTATTCAAAAAAGGAATCTATCTGTTGTTAGTGCAAAAATTAGTCAAGATCGGTCAATTCAAAAACTCAGATTCATTGGATAATTGGTATAAGAAGGCATTGAACTTTGAAAGATTGAGAAAAAAAGCAATTGAGGAGTTTAGAAGTAACAGGAAGTGAGTTGAAGTGAGTTTAAGCAAGAATAGGATAACTTCAATTCTGGATATTCTGAGACGAGAACCAAACACAATGGAGATAGCCAAATGCAAAGAATCAAGGAAGTGTTATAATTGTGAAGAAACAGGTCATCTCACTGTAAGGTACTCTAAACCAAAGAAGGAGAGAGTAGAAACAAGAATTGTAAAGAAAACAAGGGAGAATTTTTCCCAGGGCAGGGAGTGAGCACCAACTCACTTGCCTTTATAAATTCAAAAGTTCAATTACCTGAAGAATCAATGAGAAACTTTTTGGATCTTTTTGGTACAAGAAAATACAAATTAAATTGGGGTTATTCAGCTGAATGGGTGGCTCAAGAAATCCAGTATAGTGATGAGGAAGAGACAATGGGAATATTGAAGGTCTGGGCTCACAGTTCAAGAGTAGAAGAATGCACAAAAGAAAAGTTAAAGAAGTTGAACAAGATGATGGACGAGAAAGTACTAGTAGCCCTCAAGGCCTTAGAAAAACCATCAACACTTAAGAAAATAGGAGATAGACAGTTAAATGTTTGAGTCAAACTATCAATAATGGACACCCAAAGAACATTTTGCAAACTAGCACTAGTTGACTTAGGAAGCTCAAGTTCATGCATAAGCAAAAAATTCGTAAAAGAAAACAATCTTGATACTTACAAGCTACCATTCCCAATCACCTGCTACAATGCTGACAGCTTCACAAACAAAGACCGAAGTGTTACAGAAGTTATCAAAATGAACATGACTATTGGCAATTATCAAGAGTTAATTCAATTATTGGTAACAAATCTTGGTAACCATGATTTGTTCCTGGGGTATAACTGGTTACAAAAGCACAATCTATCTATCAACTGGAAAGACTCTTTAATTAGTTTACAAAATTGTTGTTGATAGTGCAGAAAAATATATATGCCAAAGGAACCAGAGGAAAATGAAGAAGAGAAAAGAGTAGAAGAGAAAGAAATATGAGAAGATGAAAAAGTGTTGTTTATTAATCTAGAGGAAGAAGCATGGAAAAGAAAAGAGTTGAATATTAGAAGTAGAAGTGAAAGTGTGGAAGAAATCGAAGAAGATATATCTGAAGAATATAAAGACTTTAACAATTGAGTTTTCAACAAAGCAGTATTTGATAAATTACCAGACTAATCCAAATGGGACCACACTATTGAATTAGTGTCTAATATAACACTAAAAGACTGTAAAATATACCCATTAAATATTAAGGAACAAAAAAAACTCGACAAATTCCTTGATGAACATCTGAAGTCAGGAAGAATTAGACTATCTAAGTTATCTTGTACAGCTCCATTCTTCTTTATAAAGAAAAAAGATAGATCCCTTCACCTAGTATAAGATTATCGACAACTCAACAAGATGATAATAAAGAACAAATACCCCTTACCTTTAATTCAAGAATTAATTGACAAGATACAAGGGGCTCGTTATTTCACCAAGTTTGATTTTCAATGGGGATATAACAATATGAGAATAAGAGAGGAAGATAAGTAGAAAGTAGCCTTTTAGACAAATTGAGGGCTATTTAAACCCTTGGTGATATACTTTGGCATATGCAACTTGTCTGCAACCTTTTAGCTCATGATAGACACTCTATTTTGTGAATTAATCATGACAGGGAAGGTTGTGATCTACATAAATGACATCCTAATCTTCACTGAAACCATAGAAGAGCATTGAGACATAGTGAGATGAGTGCTACAAATATTAGCTAATAACAAACTGTCGCTTCACCCCAAGAAATGCAAGTTTCACCAGACCAAAATTGATTACCTTGGAGTTGTGATATCTCAGAACAGTATAGAACCTGATCCTACCAAAATAGAAGGTGTAACTTAATGGCCAGAACTATGGGATAAGAGAGAAGTATGATAATTCCTAGGGTTCTGTAACTTCTATTATAGATTTATTCCTGGATTTGCCTAAATAGCCAAACCATTAATGGAGCTGACAGAAAGAAAAGAGTAGAAGTGACAAGAGGAAGAAAGAAATGCCTTTGATAAACTAAAAAATAAAATGACGAACCCTCTAATATTAGTGATTCCAAATCCTAAACAAAAGCTACAATTAGAAACTGATGCTTCAGGATACACAGTAGGAGGGATACTGTCTCAAGAAGAAGAAGACAACTCTTGGAGACCCATTACTTATTTGTTCAAGGTAATGAACAAAACAGAAAGAAATTATGAAATTTACAACTGAGAACTGTTAGCTGTCATGGAAAGACTTAAATAATGGAGACTGTCACAGTTGTGCTATGGACCAGTAGTCACATACTGTATGGTTTACCACTATACCAAAAGGGCGACATTAGCAAGTAGCCTTGCTAATGAGTGTCCAGCTATTTATGTAGTTCATTTGAACAGGTATTTTGTTATACCTCCATGACACTATTTAGTAGTCACTTTTCTGTGACAGAGACAATATCTCATAGGAAGTAACCGGTTCAAAATATGGACTGATCA
>Ga0153970_1000275_pt1 | contig 10810 bp, 8 predicted proteins | sample TSGA054MetaG_FD_102280 | JGI IMG/M metagenome (GOLD analysis project Ga0153970, IMG submission 102280) | Attine ant fungus gardens microbial communities from Georgia, USA - TSGA054 MetaG | ecosystem: Host-associated > Fungi > Mycelium > Unclassified | place: USA: Georgia, George L Smith State...
AGTTAATAAAGTGAAATCTCTGTTCTTAATTTTTTAGTTTTTGTTAAATTTTGTTTTTCAATTAATCATGAATAATTTACATATATAAAATATATATAATTAATGTACAGGGTAACAAGCAGTAAAAAAAATTTATAACAATATATAAATATCGGGTAACCGATAATTAGTGCAAGAATTATATAAATTATTTTATAAAATTTTTAATAAATTAAAAACAAAATAAAGCTAAAAATTGTTGTTGCAAAATTAAGACTGCACTGGTAACATGTTAAATGCATGAAATGGAATAGGACTAGCTAATGACCATTCTAATGTACTAGCTGATTCAGTTTCATTATCAAATTGTGAAATAGAAGTAAAGAATGAAGGCACTGCCCATGGGTTATTATTAACTTCTTTACCATTTACAAATATATCATAAATAATATAACCGAATACTACAGTAGCTAAAACAGAAATTAAAGAACCAAAACTAGATATAGCATTCCATCCTGCAAAAGCATCAGGATAATCAGGTATTCTTCTAGGCATCAATTTTGTTATCATAGGGTAATTTAAACCCTATTTCCCAATATTTCTACTGGGTTCAGATTAAGTCATCAATTGTAAATTAATAAATTGTTGGGCGCTTGTATCAGGGTTATTGTTGAAGTAACTCACCTGTTAATCGTTGAACTCGCTTATTACTATTTTAATTAATAAAATTTTTAACTTCGTAATAAGATAAGCTGCAAGTTAACCTGAACAAAAGGTCTTTCTTGCAATTCACCCAATTTTGCAAATAATATACAAATTACAGCAACCTAAAGTTTAAGGTTATTGCTTTATCCTTGAACCATCTCATTTATCAAAACTAAAGCAAACAAAAGCAAATAAATTGAGTATAGAAGACAAAGATATGAATTTATATATTACTGGGGCAAAATATTTTAATGAAGTTTTGTACGGCTAAAAATTTTACCTTTGAAAGGCAAACCGTTTTTAATATATTTAGTTAATGTATCTTTTCCCATATTATAAAATTTAGAACAATTTATTGTAGAAAACTCCCCAATGAAAGACAAATCAGAACTATTATAAACATAAACTAGTTTAGTTAATTTAGCTATCGTAGAAGAAATTTTAACTTTACCATATAAAAAATTATTACTTCCACTTCTATCTCGATTTTGCATTTCTAAAAACTCTTTAGATTTAACACGTCCAAACATTGGATTTAATTGACCTAAACGATTTAATACAAATTCAGGTTTATGTTTATAACCTTTTGTAGAACCTGCTATTTTAGCTAAATTAATCACTAGATGAGGATAATTATTAAATAACATATCTAAATAGTATTGTTCTCTTGAAAGTATAAATTCTTTTTTTACAGAGCCTGAAGGACCCAAATCTTCTAATATAGCTAAATTAAAATTATGTATACCATAATAATTAATATTATTATAAATAGGCAAATTTCTACGTAAAACACTAGGAATCCAATAGCTTAATAATCTAGTAGAACCATTCGAAGCACTACCTATATATATTTTACCTGTAATAAGATTTATCCATTGATATATAATAGATCGTTTATTATTATCAGAACCAATTAAATTTCTATGATAATTAGGATTGTTATAGATTCTTATTGGAGAATTTAACCATTTTGGCTTAATATGTGGACCATTTGGAAAATTAATCTTTTTATTTTTTCTAAATTTAAGAGAAATAGATATAGGTATAACATTAGAAATTAAAACAATAGAATTAGTAAATATTTTTATGTTTTCATTATTACAAATAAAAAATAACATAATCATATTAAAAATTAAATATTGTATATTAAAATATGCTTTATTAAAATATTGAAAATAAAATTTACCCGCTAAACCTAAGAAATGTTGTGGGAAAAATGTGATATTAACCCCAATAAACATTGTCCAGAAATGAACTTTACCTAAAAATTCGTTATATGTTTTACCAACAATTTTAGGTGTCCAGTAATAGAAACCAGCAAAAAGTGCAAATACAGCACCCATTGATAAAACGTAATGGAAGTGAGCTACTACATAATAAGTTAATTATGTTAACTTAAACTTACGTTTAAGATCGGACTATCTCTTTTTATACTCACTTAACTAAATAAGTTTTCAAATCTCACGTATAGTCTCTACAGAACCAGTAAACTGTTTCCACGGTATTGCCTTGATTACAGTAGTAGACGTTTCAGCACAAAAACATAATTAAGGTTTCACCGTTAGCTATTAAAAATTAATAACCGATAAGATCAACTTATCATAGTGAGATGACAACATAACACATTATTCAAAGGATTTTTTAAAAATTAATAAACTATCATTTTTAGCTCCTAATAAAGGATAAAGTTCACAATGATTTATAATTTTAAGTAAAATATCTTTTTTGTATATTTCTAATGAATAAAATGATTTATTTTTATATGGTGTTCTAATGAAATTAGCTGCATTAAAATATGTTTTAATAACATTTAATATGTAAATATCTTTATTTTGTGATATAGAAAAAGAGGTCTGTTTATTTTTTCGTATTGAAAAACATCCTTCAGCTTCTATAAATCCAGATAGCCAACTATTAAAATAATTTAAAGGTAATTCAAATTTAATATTTTTTTCTTGTATTATATTTAATTGATTAGAATATTTTAATTTTCGTGAAGCTAAATAATTTTCTACATCACTATTTAGTAAACAACATTTTAAAAAAGAAAGACAGCAAATAAGACGACTTGTTAATGGAGGATATTTATCAAAAATTTTGATAATGTTAATAATATGATTTTTATTATCTAAAACCCAAAGAACAAATTTGCCATCTTTAGATACTCTGACATGTCCTTTTAATTGATTAGAAATTAATATTAACATCTTAACATTAGATTCTAAATTAGATAATTTTATTACTAATCTATATTGTAAATTTTTTTTCCGCCAGTGATTTATTTGTATACTACCGTCACCATCCATTAAACCTACCCAAAATTTTTCAATGTGATCTTTATTAATAAAAATAGAACTAGCTAATAATTCCATAGAATATAATTCTTTGAAAATTTTATCATGTAATGCTACATCAAGACTAGCATTAGATAAGATAACTCCTGTTACACAAAAATATTAAGTTATCAATCTTTCATAACTAAAAATATAATTTTGATAAGGTTTATTCCTTAACGCATGTTTTTTAATTATTTCATGACTAATATTTAATTCTCTCTTAGCTTGCGTTACTCCTTCAAATTTTTGTATAAATTCTCTTTTTAAATTATATACAAAAATAGCCTTTTTAATATGAGAATTATTATTCACATCAGAAATAAAATTATAAAACTCAATAGAAGAAAAATCAAATATCAAGGGTATATCTGAGATATTATAAGGTAATTTAGAAAAATACCAATTACCTCTAAATAATTCTCCACTGTTAATAAAACCTAAAATAGTAGAATGATTAGAATTAATCAATTTAGCTAAAGTTAAGACAGAAGGAAAAATAACTTGTAAAATTTTATAAGAATTATAAACATAAACAGGATGAGCCGAATTAGCTTCACTCATTCTTAATTTAGATTTAGTAGAATGAGTTTTATTAAAAAAAGGATTATTTTGCCCTACTAAAGCTCTGGATATCAAAGTTTTAGTGTCTTCAGAATGTACTCTATTTTTAGCTAATTCAGAAAGCATTTGTTTAGTAACTTCTGTATGTTTATAACCTAATGAGGAATAACCTGTGTTTAAAACGTTATAATAAGGCAAAAACTTAGATATATAATATGTTTCTCGCACAGTTAAAATTTTAATATCAGTATACTCTACAATTAAAACAGCAAAGTTATCTTGTCCATATTTTAATAACGCTTTAACAATAGGCATATTACTATTTTTTTGGTTTTTTAAAAAAGCATTATTTAGATAATTCCGCATTCTTCCAGCAAGATTTACAGAACTACCTACATAATTATGACCATTTATTAAATTAACAAGTATATAAACACCAGTTTTAGTTTTTTGTTCTTTTAATAAGTGTATTCTATCATTCTTAAAGTTATTATAAACTTTAACTGGTTTAACTTGTTCTACTACTTTAGTTAAAAAACAACAAGTAGATAATAAAGGATAATCGTAAATATCTTTAATGTAATAACACAAAACTACAGGAAAATAATAAATATTTTCGCGGACTATATCTTATTCATCTATAAAATAGTTGAACGGTCACTTATAGTCTCTGAGGATCCCACTAAGATAAAAAATCGTATCTGTTGGTTTCCTGCTGATTTCTCAATACTAAGCTTTTTTACTATGCCTATATAAATATAAGGTAGAGTATCTTAGGCATCAGAGGTTCCCAGCACATAATAACCTTTAAAGAGGACTAAGTAGTTAATTATAATCCTCCAATTGTGAATAAAGCTAAGAATCCAATTGTAAATATTAAAGGTGTTGTAAATCTTAAACTACCTCCATATAAAGTTGCTCAGGGTTCAGCCTTTAACCATTTCAGGTTCAGCTAGCTTATTTCTCAATATAAATATTAAAAAAAAAAATATTTATATCTTATTTAGGTGTTAATCTAAAATCCGTCACCGGTGAACTGGACCATTCCTTGTAACTTCATATACAATTTTATATTATACTTAGATAGTCATGTGGCATCTGGCCTCTACGCTTTTACAATAATAGTTTCCCTCGCTTGCGCATTATTGATTTAGTTCGACGATAGTCTTAAATTTATTCTTAATTCTAAATTTAAGATTTCCCTCGAGTTTGCCACTTCAGAATTATTAAATTTTTAAATTAACTTTAAATAAATAATTTATATTTCATAGAATCACAAAAATATGGTAAAATATGTGGTTGTAACTTAAACATAGAACTAGAATTTATATAAATAGTAGGTTGATTTCTTTGCATATGTAAACTACAACTTAAATCAAATTTATAAATTAAAATACTTATAATGGAAACAACTTCTTTAACAGTAAAAGACTGTGTTTGTAAAGTTATACCTTTGTAAGTTTTAGTACCATCACACATTATCCAATGAGCTAATCCTTCATAAGTTAAAAGTTCATATAGATTTAAAGGAACAATTTTTATATTTTCATTATAAAAAATAGAATGTAAATAAGTAAAACAAGGATAACTACGAGTAGTAAATTGTAAACCTTTAAATTGTTTATCCTTTATATTGGTATTAGTAATAAAAGGTAAATTAGAACAATAATGAGATAATTTAGTAAAACAATATAAAATATATTCAACTTTATCTATTGATTGTTTTAAAGAAAATCTAGTATTACCTGCTTTATTTATTTGTAACCAACCATCAGATATAATTAATCCTACTAACATTGGCATTAAATAATTAGGGATATCAACCATATATCTAACTATAGAAGTGTAAGGTGGATAACCTAATGTAGAAGTTAAATTTCTACCATAAATAACTAATTCTCTACATTTTTTATTATCAGGAAGATATTTTTTAGATCTAGGAAATCTATCTAATAAATTTAAAGTATTTATATTTTTAAAAATAATTCTGCTGGTCATATTTCTCTTGCTGAAGGAGTATGACAACCATGAGAAGATTTTAATTCCTGTTGGAACCGCAATTACCATCGTAGCCGCGGTAAAGTAAGCTCTCGTATCCACATCCATTCCTACAGAGAACATGTGGTGAGACCAAACTAAGAATCCTAGGATACCGATTGAGAACATAGCATAACAACTCTTATAAATTAAATAAAAAATTAATTAAGAAAAAATAAGTTTACTTTTGTTTACGTTTAGAATTCATATTATGTTTAATATTTTTAATAGCTTCAACATTTTTGCTACTATCTAATTTAAAGAATTCAGCAGCCTGTTTAAAATCTGAAAAATCTAAAGATTTAATATTATAAAGAGAATATCTATTAAAATGAGGTATAATAATATCATAAATTTTAGTAAAATCTTGTACATAGTAATCACAACGGTCAGTATTTGATCGTATACTAACATTTCCACAACCAAAAAATATAATGAGTTTTTTCATTAATAAACTATCTCGTAAATGCTGAGTAATATGAAATCTAAAATAAACTTGATTCGTATTTTTACGAATACCAATAAAAAATCCACCATCTCCAGCTGTAAATCCAGAGACCCAATTAGGATTTAAATTCTCTGGTAAATTCACATTAATTTTATTTACACCAACTATATTAGGGAATATCTTTAAAACAGAAGTAGATAAACCTCTATTAATAGAAGCATAATAAGTTAGAATAGTTTTAAATCCAGCTGATTTAAGATGCTGTTTTGTATGCATTAATTTTACTACTTTAGACCATAATACAAAGTCAGAATATTTTTGAGTAATTAAAGGATATACGGAAAAATGTGGAATAATAATATTAATTAAATCTTCAATTTTTGTTACTCTATATACACATTTAAACTTTTTTGGTCTAGTTGTAACTAAACCTACACCGAAAAATTCTTTTATTTGGTATAAAATTTCAATATCTTTGATGTGTAAATTAATCTCAAAACTTACTATTGTACGCCAATTTAAATTAGATCTTCTCGTAATAATAACACTAAAACAACCTTCTGCATCACAGAAACCAGTTATCCAATTCGGTTCTATTTTATTAAACATTTTAGTATTACTACTAAAAAACCGTGTTTGTTTTTCAGAAAAAGCTATTTTATATTTTACTATAATTGATTTAACATATGACATTATAAAGCAAAACTCTATTTTTCATTTAATTTAGAGCTGGACTATATCTTAATTCTTTAAAATAAGAATTTTTTACGTAAAGTCTCTGAGGCTGTTAGCCTGCTGATAAATTCTGTCTATTTATAATTAGACCTGAAAATAATAAAAATATTATAACACAAAAATAATAATTATTATTTAATAAAAATTTATTATTAATTACAATTAAAGTAATTAAATTTTTAAAGAATATTTCAGCATACAGTAAAATTTCTCTTTATAAAAATAAATATGTTTAAAATTTATAATTAGAGGGCCTATAAACTATTAGACCATACCAAGATAACCAAAGATAGGTTTTCCTGAAAATGTTGATACTATATGACTAACTATTCCAAATCCAGGAATAATTAAAATATAAACTTCAGGATGACCAAAAAACCAGAAAAGATGTTGATACAATACTGGATCACCACCTCCAGCAGGGTCATAGAAACTAGTATTAAAGTTTCTATCTGTTAATAACATAGTAATTGCACCGGCAAGTACAGGTAAAGATAATAATAGTAATATCGCAGTAACAAAAATAGCCCAAACAAATAAAGGCAATTTATGTAAACTCATACCATTAGTTCTCATATTTAATACCGTAGTTATAAAATTTATTGCACCCAATAAAGATGAAACTCCGGCTAAGTGTAAACTGAAGATAGCTAAATCTACACTTCCACCTGAATGAGATTGAATACTTGATAATGGAGGATAACATTTATTTTTGTTGGTAATCTCATATTAAAAATTTAAATAAATAAATTATAATTATTGTATACTATCATTACACGCTCTAATTTTCACTAGAGATCGGACTATTCCTTCATCTTATTTTTGTTTCAATTAAATTTTCATATCAATCAAATTATACTTAACTTGTTTCATAATTCTAATTTGATTACGGATTTTATTTAAAGATATAAAATTTCCTTTATCTTTAACATAAGATCTAGCTCAAATTCGATATTCAACTGATTTCATTCCTTTCATAGTATTTTTATAGTATTGAATAATATTTTCAATAGCACGTGAATTAGTTGTTACAATGGTATAATAACCTGCTTTTTTAAATTTAACATTAGTACTAATATGTAATATATGTTTGATACCTATTAATACAATTTTATCCAATTTCTGAGTTATTTCAAAAGCATGAACTATTCTATTTTTGGATTTATTAACTAAATAAAAACTTCCTTCAGCTTCTGTAAACCCCACTAACCATGATTTACTTATAATTTTTGAAGCATTTTCATAATTAGAAACTATATTATTTATAATCGACCATGCTGGAGAAATATAATCTAGAGGTGGACTTGTTTTAATTAAATTTAATATCAGAATATCTTTTTCCGATTTGGTTAAAGATTTGTCAGATAAAATAGCATGAGCTTTTTTAAATTTTATATAGTTAAAATATTTATTAGTTAGAAGAGGATATTTATCAAAAATGGGAAAAATGATTAATTCTAATACAGATCTATCTCGTATTCTAAATTGAGCAAATTTATTATTTTTGTCTACAATAATGTTACCTACACCTAATTGTTTTTTAATAAAATGTAAAACTCGTAAATTATAATTACTTTGTCCTATTTGAAATATTAAAGACCAATTATTATTTTGACGAGCAATAGAAAAAGTACCGTCACCATCAGTAAATCCAACCAACCATTGATGAAAAATATCTTTATTTTCTGAAAGTGAATTTTTATTTATATTTAACGTTGAAAATTTATAAATAAGATGCCTTACATTAAGTCTCTGATGAATAATAAAATATTTTGCTATTATTTTATTCAGGCGAATAATCTTCAAGTCTATAACTTTTTTTCTTACATTGAAATCAAATGATAAGCAATTATTTACTTTTATTAATAGAAGAATGTTTTCGCATCGAGTAAGGTTTAATAAAACTATATTTCTATAGTATGACAGCTTATCCAAATTTACTAAATCTGTAAAAATTAATAGTAAAGAAACCAAAACTGTCCATCCTGTACCTGCACCGTTTTCTACTAATGAACTAACAAGTAATAAAATTAATGAAGGAGGTAATAACCAGAAAGAAATATTATTTAATCTCGGGAATGCCATATCCGGAGCTCCACATTGTACTGGTAATAAATAGTTACCAAAACCTCCAACAAGACCAGGCATAACCATAAAGAAAATCATTATGAACGCATGGGCAGAAATTATTACATTGAATAGTTGGTGATCTCCCTGTAAGAATTGTACTCCTGGTGCTGATAATTCTAATCTAATCAGAACAGAAAAAGCTGTACCAATCATACCTGCAAAAACAGAGAAAATTAGATAGAGGGTACCTATTTCCTTAGCATTAGTAGAAAACAACCAATTCAATGCTATTGGAACCCTTCTACTCTTATCATAATCGGCTCTTTATAATTTAATTAATAAAATATGCAAAATTACTATTTTTATATAATAATTTAATATCATAAAAATTTAATATTTTAAAAATAACATAAATACATATTTATAATTAAATACTAATCTCAACTAAAATCCTAACAATTTATTTTTGTTTTTTAAACTGAAAATTTTTAATTTTATTAATTTTTATTTTACTTTATTTAAATAATAGACGGAATAGAGGTGAGTCGAACACCCAAGGGTTGCCCCGAACAATTAGCAATCGTCTTAACTTTCCAAATGATAACTATTCCACGTTAAATATTATTTTATATTAATATTAAAAAATAATAAATTTAAGGAATAGAGTAAAAATTTAAACTAAAAAAATTAAAAATAAAAATATTTATACAAATAAAATTAGTCTTTATCAGAATCGAACTGACACTAGCTACGTGAAGGGTAGCTGTACGACCATTATACTAAAAGACCTAAAATAATTTTTTCATTAATACTTATTAATATTTAAAAATTAATAATAATATTAATATATATTATTTTAATCATATTTTGAGATTGATTTTTATTACTTTGATTTTTTTTTTTTCATTATTTAGCGAATTCAGGAATTGAACCTAATCTAACAGATCATGAGACTGTTGTGCTACCTTTACACTATTTCACTGTTATTTTCTAAAGAGAGAATTTTGTATTTTTTTTTTTCAGAAAATATTTCTATAAATATGTACACTATCGTTGAAACAATGATTACGAACAAAGAGACTCGAACTCTTAAGGAATTACTTCCACTCCTGCTTAAGAGGAGATTGTTTACCAAATTTCAACATGTTCGTTTTGCTTTATTATTTATATAATAATTTATTTTTTTTTTATTATAAATAATTTTAATTTATCACTCCACTTCTTTTATCTTCTTTTATCTTCTTTTATCTTCTTTTATCTTTTGTTATTTTTTGTTATCTTTTGTTATATTTTGTTATCTTATTTTATTTTATAAGGTAATAAATTATTTAGATAGTGAGGTTATACCTTAAACTTAAGTTATAATCCAAATATATAGTAATTAAATTTAGGTAAATAAGGTAATATTAATAATGTCAATTTAGTTACATCCCTTCTTAGTATTTTTATAAAAAATATTATTTTTTTTTTTTCATAAATTAATTAAATTATATATACTTTTTTTGTAATAGTTCTACTTCGATTTTATAAATTTTATAATAAAAATATTACATAATTATTTGCTTAGTTGAAAGAGCCTTCACCCTTTAACCAGTAAACTAATGCTCTTGATTTGAATAGTTCACTAATATTATTTGGTATTCTTAAAATTCACCTATTATTAAATTTAATAAACCATTGATTTAGTATTTTTTATAAAAAATGGTAAAGTTAAAGTATTAAAACCATATTCAGTATATTTGTCCTTTTTAGATATCTTAATTTTACTTTAGGTACAGTTTTTACTAGATTTTTAAACTTTTCATATATTAAAAAAAAAAATTTATTACTCTTTTGTTTTTTCTGTTTGTTTTAACCTGAGAATGCTAACCAACCCTCACTTTATAGATAACCAGTTATGATTTATTTTGTTACAGGAGTAATTATAATTTGTTAACTA